>Ga0208783_10000119_pt1 | contig 45683 bp, 44 predicted proteins | sample DEB19_08_DNA_2_FD_184529 | JGI IMG/M metagenome (GOLD analysis project Ga0208783, IMG submission 184529) | Aqueous microbial communities from the Delaware River and Bay under freshwater to marine salinity gradient to study organic matter... | ecosystem: Environmental > Aquatic > Marine >... | reverse complement strand
GGTGTTCGGGTCCGCCAGCCGCTGCTGTGCCCACTGCTTCGCCGCAGCCTTCTTCTCCGACAGATTCGATGTAGTCGTTTGCAATGCGTTGCCTCCAGTCAAGGATTTTACAGACGGTTTCTTCCAAGGTCGTCGCGTACCCGGTGACTTTGTCGATGCCGTCCGGCCCATCGTACAACGTCCAGAAGTAGATCGTGTGGCCGTTGCGCCACATGTCATAGATCTCAATCTTCATGACCCGACGGGAAGGATGCTGAAATCGTGGGTCCCGCGGATGCCACGGGACTTGCTCTTACCGCCGAGGCGGTGGTAGGCGTAGACTGTTCCAATGAAGTGGATGCGTGTGTTCTGCTCGAGGGGGACGCCGAGGCGCTTCAAGTGCCGGGTCAGAAACCAGAGGTGACTGAGCGGCACGGACTCCCCGAGTGGGAGGGGTGTGACGACGAGGTTTACCAGGAGAACGGTCTCGAGGTGCTTCTTATAGGGGTGCTGACGAAACTCCTTGATCCTCCCCGTCACTTCAACGAGCTGGTCCTCGAGTGGTTCGAGGATCTGCCGATAATCGGGCGAATAGACACGCTCCTCCGGTGGAACGGAGGTTTTGTGGCTCACATAGGTTGTTGGGTAACTCTCTCTACAGACCTACTGTAGTTCGGCTCACGCTTTGTACACCCTGGCTTGTTGCCATTCTAAGCCCGGCGCCTCCCTAGCTCTAACGGTCTGACCATCGGGATTGACCCACCACCTTTGACCGGTCAGGGACTTTCTTTGCTTCTCTATTTGCTCTTGTGAGTGCTTCCTCCCAATTCGACGGCTTCTCAACTTTTCTTTTGTCTCCTCAGAATGGTTTCTACCAGTCCAGTCGCAGATGACTAGAGGCCGAATTCCACGCTCTTTACAGGTGTTACTTGTTTTCTGATTGCTCTCTTCACGTCTTTTAGTCCCTCGCTGATCAAAGATGAACTTCTCGCGATGAATGTAACGATTGGCAAAATCAGGATTTACATCCACTGAGTAAGCTTTTTGGATCTCAATCTCTAGGTTCTGAGCTTCTTCTCTTGTCTCACAAAAGCACAAGATCTCACGATGAGTTGGCTTAAAGGATTTGTCCCTGAAAGACCCTAAGTAGCCATCCTCAATATCCTCCGTGCTATGGACGCCGATATATGCTCGACCCCATTGCTCGTAGGACATGTAAACAAAATGAAACATTCTTCGATTCATGACCACATCTAGTATAGCTTCTACCCTCGGCCTAAACAAGGGCCAATTCACTCAGAAGGTCGGGCGCATCATCGACAACAACCGCGCAAATTCCCGTCTCATTGGTGAGCCGCGCGACTTCATCCTGCGAGTCTGCCGTCTCTCTCCAAGATGGGAGAAGCTGGCGCAGAAGACCGACACGCAGGTCTACCTCCGCTACTTCGACATGGCCGGCGGCCGGAGGGTGAAGATGATCTCCCTCGAGGGAGGAGGCTCGAAGCAGCCCATCCCCAAGGCCAAGCTCGTGGAATCCCTCTATCCCACGAAGAAGATCGCGACCTCCGCGACGCTAGAGGAGAAGCATTTCAACGCTGTCAAGGCAGCGATGCGCCGCGGGGTGGAGAAGCAGCTCCGTGACTACAAGGCGACCACGAGCTATCCCATCGAGTGTCTGGTCACCGGCCGTCTCCTCAGGAAGGGGACGCGCGTCGACGTCGACCACCACGGGAAGCCTTTCGCCCAGATAGCTGACGAGTGGGTGAGCCATAACATGCTGACGTACGCTGACATTGTACTCTGTGGGCCTCCGACGGGGAAGAGGATCAAGGAAGACGCTCTGTGGGAGTCGTGGAAGGAGTGGCACCTGGAACACGCCAGGTTCGCAATCGTGTGCGCGAAGGCCAATAGGTCAAAAGGCGCCGCAGGTTATGCGACGCCAGTAGAGCTCATCGGCTCATTCAAGCCGACTGAGGATGATGAGATTGATCTCGACTTCTAGTAGAGATTGGTGACAACACTAATGCGATCCCTCTCAGAGAGGTTGGGCTCCACCGAGTGGAGGATGTGCCCCGGAAAGAGGTAGAGCCGCCCCTCCTCGGGGACCACCTGATGGACGAGCTGCTGCGGAGGGTAGATGGCGTTGTGCGCATCAGTCCGCACGAGGGTGAGGACAGCGTTAGGGTCCGGGAGGTCCGTGTAGTAGACTGCGGTCACGAGGGATCCGCCGTGACTGTGGATGGCGTTAGACGAGTTGTACTTGTTGATGTTTGCCCACCACGCAATCGACGAGTGGCGAGTGGCGAGATTTTCTTCTGGGACGATGACATCCTCGTAGAACTGGCGACACCCGTCGATCACATCTCGGAGAGCTGAGTACTCCTCCAGAGGCTCCTCAAGAGTCGGACTCTGCCACCCGCCCAGATTGCTCTTCTGTACTCCAGGACAGTTCCGTCGGTATTCCAAACAGTCTCGTCGAACATCCTCCAAGTCCACAGAGAGACGGGTGGAGTAGATGAAGATTGGAAAGAGGTAGTCCCTCTTGAGATCAGCGAAGGACCGTGTCATGAGTGGTGATGAGCTTCTGGGTGTAGAACCAGCCGGTGACGATGTACTTATCGTTTGAGATCGGTCTGCAACCTCGGTGTTTGTAGCTCCACGTTGCGGGGAAGAGGAGCAGTTTCCCGGTCTCGGGCTTTACCCTCACCCCGCAAGAGAACTCAGTCTCGCCCCCTTCGTGAACGTCATTGAGGTACCAGATGAACGTGATAATGCGGGAGTCTCCGTCGGATGTCACGTGAGAGTCGTCGTGCCACACGTAACCCTCACCGACCCGTGTCCTCTGGATATTGTAGCCCGTGTCCTGAACGTTAAGCATCTCCGGACCCAGACCGTTGGGCAGGCCAGCGACGTATCCATCTGTGTGCTCTGAGAGGGACCGGTACAACGTGCCATCCTCTTCGGCATAGTCTTCGATGTCGCTGATGAAGAGGTCCATGGACACTTTCATCCCGGTCACGCCGCTGAACGTTAACCCTGGATGCTTTCTATCATCTTCTTCGAATTTCTTGATGAGGCCCTCACAGAACTCCTCACTTAGAGCGTTGGGTATCTCCTTGATGTAGGGATCAGAAAGGCTCACCAAGGGTGGCGACCCAAGAGCGTCTGACTCGTCCAGGCTCAGTAGAACAAACGGGGCTGTGTATTTGATGACCGGTGTAGACTGTGACGGTTCCTCGTTTTGCTGGGGTGACCAGAACTTTGTCCAGATACTCATCGCTTTCGTAGTTGAAGAAGGGGAAGTTTTTGTTGGCGTGGCTCAGTGCTCGGCTGCAGAGGGCTTGGAATTCTGGGCAGTCTACGGCCGAGTCATTCTCGCGCACCCTCCAGAAGGCAGTTCCTTGTCCCTCCGACTCCTCGTGAAGCCAGATGTTTGCCACCAAGTTGTTGCGACTAGTATAGAGTTGATCCGTGTGAGGGAACATGCATGGGAACGGGAACCTCTTCTCTGGATCAACGACCATAATGTTCGCCCACGGCCGCGCCGCCCTAGGAGTGATCTCGCTCTCTAGATACTTTTCGTTCATCTCTGCCAGGAGATTCTCCATTGGACGGAGCATGTCAAAGATGACGGCTTGCTTGAGAAAGGGGTTGACCCCGTGGAGATCCGGACTCGACTCGTATATGGGGCACTGCTGAGTGACCTCATCGAACAGGTCCAGGTTCTCCCACACGTCGTGAAGAACCCACACTTTCCAGTGGTCCCCGTGGGTGAACTCCTCTACGCTCACATCACTAAGGGACTTGACTCTGGAAGCTTCTCTGATAGTGTCGTTTTGAATGAAAGCGGTTTGCCTGAGCATTAGGGGACTGGATTGATGTTTGGATTGAAGTCGTAGAGGTCGGCGGGGCTAGTAGCAGCGTTGATCTCGTTGGTCTTCGAAGTGACTTCCCCGTCGATATAGGTCTGATAGCCACCGAGGGTCAAGCCCAAGTAGTCGGCTGTAGGCAGGTCCTCGGGACTTGCGGAGCCCAGGAGTTGGATCACAGAATAGATCCGCGCCTCATTGTCCACAGCCTGAGCGCCGCTCTCCTGCACGAGGGAAATCAGCTGGCTCTGGGCTTGTGATAGGCTCTCAGTGTAGGTAAAAGAGGCGACAACCCAAGTGGAGCCGGTCCACTGCAAGGTCTGATACTCCAGATCGACAGACGGTGGCGGAGTGATGGTGGTGTATGGCGGCTGAACTGGGTTAGGTGTGAAGATGACGATCTGAGCGCCAATGTCGTAGACCACACCCTGGTAGTAGTTGTCGTCAATGGTGGAGTAGTAGTATGCAGGGTTCTGCTGAGCGTAGATGATCGCCTGCGCTTGGTTGTAGTAGGTTTGGAAAGGAGCAAACGATGTGATTGGTACGTTGGGTGGTTTGATTCCAGAGAATGGATCGTAGACAGGCTCTACAAAACCTTCCACACCATTCCATTGTACAGCATGAATGCTGGGGTCGATACCTGTAAAGTCCACCCCAAATGCGGCAATGCCGTCGATCACGACGGATCCGTCGCTGGGGATCATTCCTACAATAGCCATTGTTAAGCGGGGGGTAGTTCGATGAATGGGGTTGGTGGCAATTCAGACACTTCTGAACGAAGAATCATGTTAGCCAGGATGTGGTTGGTAGTGTCTGATTTCTTCACAACCTCATTTCTCATGCTCTCCACGGCAGCGTTGGTTCCCCTTTGCTGAGCAGAGTTCTCGATCAGGAGGAGAGGGATGGTGGTCACGATACACTGCTTATTGTCTATCTCTCGACCAGTGTTTACATCGTGACCGCGAATCGTTGTGTACCAGGCGCAGTCGTGCTCGATACAGGGTTTCCGTAGTAGTGGACAGATGGTTTTTGCCATGTTTAGGTCTTGGTGCAGATGATGCCGTCAGCGTACGAGACAGCGAGGTTGATTGGATTCCCCGAGAATCCGGCGGAACCAGAAACGCCCGAGCTGAACCCGTGTGAGTGTGAGGATGATCCGCCGTTGAAGTTCGCGCTTCCTGACACACTGTGAGAGTGGCTTCCGTTTCCGCCTTTGGCATTGGTATCGATGTTACCAGCACCTACCTGAGTGTTTCCGTTAGCTTGGCACTTAGTCTGAGAGGCGTACGTGCAGCTGTACAGCTGGTGGTTGTGGGAACCAAACTGGCCCTCAGAAACCGTTGCCGGCGACGCAGACAGACCACCCAGACTGATGTTACCCGAGGAAGTAACGTTCGCATCGTTTGTTTGCCCGCTGACCGAGAGACCGGAAAGAGACACCGAGCCGGTCACCGATTGACTGGTGAAGGCGGATGTGAAGGAGACGGATCCACCAGTCCCTCCTCCTTGCCCGTCGGTGAGGCGGAGAGCCCTGCCCTCGAACCCTGTCGATTGGACCCACCCAGTTGGTGCGGATGCCATCATGAAGATCATCTTCGCTCCGGACGGGATCGGAGGATCCGGAACAGCGGAACCGGAGATGGTAACAACTCCAACTCCGCTTGGGGGGCTGATCGAGATGTTGCTACCAGCAACGATCTTGGTGGTGTTGGTTGCGGAGTCAACACTCACAGTTCCATCAGCGGTGATGGAGATACCGGCTCCGGCTTTGACGGAGCCCGTTACCCCTGGACCGCCAGGGACGTCCATGAGTTGAGCCTTATTTAGAGCCATTACATTCTAGGATCGTGGGATGATTTTACCCTCAGGTGAGAACCCCGATGAGTACCCGGCCTGAGAAACTCGCACCGCGCGGCGGGGGAGATGTGAAGGTGATCATGGAGATGAGCCCGTCGTAGCTATAAGCTGTTTCTGGGGCTTGAGTGACACCTCCAATATCTATGAAGAGAGAGACCGTGTCGCCTGCAAATCCGAGATTCCCGCCGTCGTAAGTCAGGACGAACGCTGTCTGGACCCCATCAAACTGGGGGCTTATGTCAGTCAGCATTTTGAGCTTGATCTCACCACCGGATGGAACGGAGAGCACACCGTCCTGATCAATTCTGAGACCAGCGCCAACCTTGACACCGCCGATGACGGTCGCGGTTGCTGGAGTCAGATAAATACCGCCGGCTTGCGTGAGGCCTATTCCGTTGTTTGGTGCGACGAATACTCCACCGATGTCCGTTGCGGTAGCGGTTGAGAGGGTGAAAGATGCCTTCTTTCCGAGACCGTTGGAGGTCAACGCGTCCGTGGTGACAATGACGATACCGTCATTGGTGCTGGAGACGTCTGTGTAGACGCTATCGAACTCCGCCTGGATTTGCTCTATGCCTTGTTGGACATTGGTGGCAGAGAGACCGGCCACTGGGGAGAGGCTGACGTTCTCTGCCGCGACGTCACGGCTCTCGTAGTCAATTGTGATCCACTCGGCGGTGCCGGTGTCATTCTGCACGATGAACCAGTCACCGGACTGGACTCCGGAGGCTGGGAGAACCGCTCCGGGAGGTCCAAATCCCCCGCCGACAATGACAATGACGTAGTAGTTGTCGGGGACACTCGCCGCTTGGGGGGCTTGGAAACCAGCGACAAAGCCTGCGTTAGCACCCGCTGCGGTGACGGACACGACCACACCGGTGTTTGAATTGTAGGTTCCGGCGAGAACGTTGGCACCGACGAGTGACTCGATCTTCGCATTCAGCTGGTTCGCCGCCTGCTGCGTGATGGCGAGGGACTGGGAGTTACCAGTGAAGTCGTTCGTGAGCTGAACGATACCTCTATCAGCAATAGACGCGTAGTCTAAGCCGAGACTGAGAGTGGTGCCGTCATTGTCCGTCAGTTGGGGCTGCGAGACCTTGATCTGTAAGCCGTCTGTGGTGGCCTCACAGAACTCAATCCGGTCCTGCGCCTGCAGTTCTACAGCTTCTAAGGCTGTCTGCACATTTCCGGCGAACTCGATGCCTGGGATAGGGACAACCGAGATGTTTACCGCCTGCTGTGAGGCATTCTCGTAGTCGATGAGGAACCAGACAGCGGGAGTTGAATCTGCTTGGCAGATGTACCAGTCACCAGCGCCAGCGTAGGTGCCAGTCCCGTCAGGACCCTGGTCACCTGGGATGGTCACGATGACATAGTAGTTGTCAATCGACGAGGAAGGAGGAGGGAGATTCTCACCCACCACGAATCCCTTGTTCAAACCCGCGGGCGTGGCGTAAACGAGTCGTCCAAATCTCGCGTTGTAGGTGCCAGCGAGAATGTTGACACCGGCAACCGCCGTGATCTTGCTGTTCAGGATGTTTGCGCCTTCCTGACTGAAGGCGGTGTTGGGGTCCTTGCCGTTAAAGTCCGAGGTGATACTGAGATCCAGCCACCCTGTGGTGTTGCTGTAGTCAAAGCCTTTCCGGGGAATCACACCGCCGATTGTGCTACTCGACTCAGTCTGAGCATTGTAGAATGCCGGCTGGAGGTAGATAGTGCCCTCAGTTGTTATCGGACCACCCAGCAGACCAACCCCGGTACGGATCTCGTACACGGTGCCTCGTCCTGCGTTAAGCCCCTGAGAGCCGCCGCCGCCGAGCTCAACCCATTGGCTGCTATTGATGTCAGTGTAGAAGATATAGAAGATGCCGTCGTCGTCGTCCCACCACAGCATTCCAGGGTAGGGATTGGCTGGTTTGGTGGGGGAGATTGTCGCACCACCAATGCCTGTTCTGAAGAGCTGCGTAATCTGGTAGAGTGCGCTCTGGACGTTAGTGGATGTTAGGGGAGCCTGCGGCAGGCTTTGAACTTCGGAAGCGGTAATAGTCCCCTTGGAAACGGCCTCTGACCAGCGAACGGTCTCTGAGACGATCCAGTTTCCGTTCTCGATCTGAACGTCTGGAGCGTTGTAGTCTCCGGCGACGTAGGGATTGCCAGGTTTGTTGACGATGAACATGTCACCGCCGTTTGCTTTCGAAGGCACCGGGAGACGCTCACCCAACCGATAGCCATGCTGCAGACCGGTGAGGCTGACAAAGGAGATGAATCCCTCTTCCGCATTGTAGTATCCGCACCACACCAGAGCGTCAGTGAACAACTGATCCTGGCCAGCCTGAAGATAGTTGAGTGCCTCTACAATGTTTGTATGCTGAGGGACAGTGCAAGCGTCGAGATTGCCGATCTGGTTCTGTAGGATTCGGCCGGCGTTCCCCGACAGAGCTTCGTAGTCAGAATCCGAAGTAAGACTGGACGTGAGCTTGACGATGCCGCTCTGAAACTGGTTGGCTTCGCGGATACGGACATTGTTAGCGTCAGTGAGTCTTCCAGTGACGTCAACGGTAAACTGACCGACTGTGACTTCGTCCCCGTACGTTCCTGGAACGATCTCCGTTGCTACGCCGACTATCCGCCAAATCCCAACGCTTTGATCCCAGCGGTACTGGGTCGTCCCTGGAGGGCACGGGTTGGGATAGAGCTGCCCATTGATTGGATTGTCAGGGAAGTTAAGCTGAGCCATCGGTTATCAGAACGGAGTCAGGTCGATTTGAACGCGACCCCAGGTGTTGGGGAGGTAGCAGAAGTATAGGTAGCCGGAGTTATCCCACGCGAGTTCGCCGACACTTCCGGGGGCGCTGGAGCTTGCGGGAGTGAAAGCAGTAGCCAGAACAAGGTTGCCGCCGCTAACTGTCATTGCGTTGGCACCAGCGGATCCACCACCATTGACTATCACCGGACCAGTGAAGGTCGGAGAGTCGACTGGAGCGTAGGTGCTTGCTGCGGCGGCCGAAGTCAGCAGACCCAACTGAGCGGAAGTCCGCCAAGCCGGGACGCCACCATTGACGGCAAGGATCGTACCAGCAGCACCGATAGGCAGTGAAGCCGGAGTGTTGGCCGCCGAGGCGTAAACCATGTCGCCTGTGACGTCCAACAGCGAGGACGAAATGGTGCCAGGGAACGTCTGACCCGCATTGAATGTGATATTGCCGGTCATGGTGCCACCGGCAAGTGGGAGAGTTCCGGGGAATGCCTGGGTTCCAGCGAACACGATGTTGCCGGTCATCGTACCACCAGAAAGTGGCAGAGAGCTACCACCGGGGGCGGCCGAGATCACACCGTTGCCATCAATCGTGATGGTCGTACCGTCAGGCTGAACCACACCAAGCTGAGCGGTGGTTGCAGTGTCGACCGAGATGATCGGGTTAGATGGAGTTCCGCCAATGTCCACAGCGCCTATAGCACTGAGGGAGCCTTGAGTGAGAACTCCTGGGAAAGTCTGAGTGCCAGCGAATGTAATATCGCCGGTCATCGTGCCGCCAGCTAGCGGTAGCACACCCGGGAACACCTGCGAGCCATCGAAGACGATGAGGCCGCTCATCGTTCCACCAGAGAGCGGCAGAGCCGCGGCAGCAAGATTGTAAGCGGTCGCCACAGCCAGCGGAGTCGCGGCTGAGTCAGAACTGCCGCCTCCATCAGTGCCGTCGTACAGGACAACGGTCCCGCTGGTTGAGGTACTCGCTGCGTTGATGCCTAAGGAGACCGACGGACCTGAGGGATTGGTGACGGTCAGTGGGGCGGAAACCGAGATATTGTTGACCGTTCCCTGACCAGTCGAAACCCACTCTACGCCAAGTGGACTAGCGGAATTGGCAGACAAGACTTGGCCGTCGGCTCCTACGGGAAGCTGAGCGTAGCCCGGAGGGGAAGTGTCACCAACAAGGATGCCGCCGAGTTGAGTGAAGGTGCTCGAGTTAACTGTGCCAGGGAACACCTGACCCGCAGTGAAGGTAATCGGGCCTGACATAATCCCCCCAGCAAGGGGGAGCTTGGTATTGGCTATGTCGGCAACAGTCTTTACGGCTGTAGGAGTTGCTGCAGTGGACGAAGGCAGGATGGGTGGGTTGCCGTCAATACCATCGTAGAGCCGGCACACGCCTGTGCTAAGTGTTCCGGCAAGGAACACACCAATGATAGGGTTGGTTGCCGTTCCGGTGAGATCGATGGCACTTCCAGGTGCCTTGGTGACCGTTTGGACGCCTGCCATGTTAGCGATGCTGATCTTGCCGTCTGGCTCGATGACAACGTTGTCGCCTTGATAGACGCCACCGATCGTGGTTCCACTTGGTGGCTTCAGGAACAGAGAGACAGCGCCTGTAGTTCCACCACCACCAAGACCCGTGCCAGCGCCCACAGCGGTGATCGTACCGCCTGTTCCAGTAGCGTTGAGGACGCCGGTGAGAGGATCGATGGTGACTCCGGTCCCTGCTTTAACACCGCCAATTCCCGTACTGGTGGGTGGTGTGAGTGACAAACCACCGTCAGCTGAGACTTTGAGGCCCGGGAAGGCAGCCGGATCAACGTAGATCGATCCTCGCCCTGCTGTGTTCGTACCGGCGATCGCCGCAGAAACAGTGGACCCTTCAGGTGTTACATTTGTGAGAAGGATACCCGGACCGTTGATCAGGGTGTAGTTGGTGGTGACGCGGAGGACCCCATTGGAGTCGATCGAGCATCCCGAACCCGCGATGGTTCGGACACCACCAAGAGTGGTGTCAGTGGGCGGGACCAGACTCAAATAGACGTTAGGGCTGGAACCTCCACCCTGGATACCGTTTGAGACTATGATGTTGTTGATGATCCCACTTCCACCATTCAAGGCAATCGTGCCATCAGCGGAAATGGTGATCCCGTCACCCGCCTTCACGGCACCAATAGGGACCGCTCCTGTGCCGCTGCCGGGCGGCTCCATGAACTGGGCTTTCGTAAAAGCGTTTGCCATCTTCTCAACCAGTTACGACTGTTTTACCCAAGGCTGCTTAGGATTGAAATTAGTTCTTCGCCCGTAGTGGCGGCGTCGATCTGGTCTTGAACCGACTGCTGGAGACCGTTGATGCCAATGAGAAACTCAACGGCAGCGGTTTGCTCGGCGGTGCGCTCGTCTTCCGGAGTGGCGATCGCCAGCTGGAGTTGGTAGTCGTTGGTGATGCCTGTGCCCAGAAGACCTTGGTTGTACTGGTTTTGCCAGTAGTTGGCGTTGTACTTCGTGGCAAGCTGCTGAGCGTAAGGAAAGTCCCAGCCGAACGTAGCCACACCATCAGTGATGGAGACGGTTTGTGCGTGGTAGATGAAAGGAGAATCAGGAATGACCGTGCTGTCTACGATCAGGTACGGGATGTTAAACGGGTCGAGAAACTTGAAGGCGGACTCCTCAAGAGTGTCCAATCCTGCGTACATCACCTGGAGGCGGGATGGTGCCGGATTTTCGGGGTCCGCGTAGACGATGACTTGCATGATTAGAAGTTCTGGGAGTCGAGGATGGCGACGTCAAATGAGCCCAAGCCAGAGGAAGGCCAGCCGGAGTAGTTGCTCCACTCGTTCCAGACGAACTGGCCTGCGCCTGAAGTCCAGTCCTGAGTGGCGAAGGTGACGAGTTGAAGGTCTACGAACTGGTTGCTCTTGAAGCCAGTGGTGATGTTCTGGTTCCACTGCCAGAGTGCCGCACCCGACCCTGTCTGGTAGGATCCCGCTCCCCATGCCACTCCGTAGTCGCTATTCACTAGGGGATTCTGGAAGTTGATACGAACTCGTGGTGCCGAGGAAGTACCGCCCCAGAGAACAGAGGAGACGTTGTAGCCTTCGAGCACAGTGAACTGCGGCGGGCTCGCGTTTGCGGTGACCCTCACAGACACCCACGCCAGTACACCCACGTGGGAGAGGCTTCCGTCCACGGAAATGGTGCCATCAGGCGCAACGGCAATGCCGGAGCCGACTCTCACAGAGCCAACGGTGAGACGTGTCGCAAGAGCCGCGGAGATAGTTCCAGTGCTTACGATGGGATTGGGGGCCCCAATCAGTCCAGGTCCCAGGTTGATGCTGTTTACTCCAAAGCGTGCGGCCGGGATGCTGATAGTGCCGTTTGCCCCCACATCAATGTTCTCTCCGACAATGACGGAACCAAGAGCATTCGCGGTAGCTGGAGCGGCGTTGATCGTTCCCGTGCTGGTGATCACCCCAGGCACGAGACCGGCACCAGACGTGACAGACTTGACCGTGCCAGAAGAAGCGTCCGAGGGGATGCCGTTCAACTTCGTTTTATCCGCGGCGCTCATCGAGCCGGCGGCACTCGGAGTCGCTGGCAGTATTGAGACCACAGCATTGCTGGTCCCGTTGTTAACCTGAATGGGGAGTAGTCCAGTTACAGACTGAACTCCCAAGGGCGAGTAGATCAGCCACACATTCAGAGCAGCACTCCACTGGTACTGGAGAGAACCTGGAATCGCTGGAATGGGGTAAAGCTGCCCGTCGTACGGGTTTACGGGGAAGATGTAAGCCATTAGGTGAGGGAGACTCCGTAGAAGGTTGTTCCCGGCTGCGGCGGGGTGATGAAGGTGATGTTGTAGCCGCTCAATTCATAGGAGACATTTGGAATCTGAAGGATCCCGTCAAGGAAGATGAGAAGCGAATTGATGTTGAACGGCGCAAAGTAGGTCGACCGTACACTCAGATGGAAAGTCGTTTGTGTTCCGTTGAAGAGCCCAGACATGTTGTCAAGGATATTGTAGGTGCTTCCGGTGGCTAGAGTTACCGCGCCATCAGGCGTGATATTGATCCCACGACCCTGTTTTACCGCACCCAGAGAACTCTCGCTCGCTATGGCCACCGACACTGTGCCGTCCGCAGCCAGATTGAGCCCATTCCCCGGCTTCACACCACCAATCTGACTTACAGTGGCTGGGAGGAGATTGATTGTTCCAGCTGAGGTGATACTGACTCCGCTGAACGGGGCCCCAAGACCTTCACCAGCAGTGACTGATGTGACGGTGCCAGGTACGTCCTCGAAACTGAGCGAGTCGAGCTTGACTTTGTCAGCGGCTGTCATGTAGCCGTCTTGAGTCTCTGTCACCTGCTGGATGGTGACAACAGGCGCTTGGGGGTCTCCGTCGATGATGATCGGCACCTCGCCGGTGATCTTCTCCACGCCCTTGAACACCGTGAGCCACGTGCCCTTTTCGGTGTTCCAAATGTATTGTTGTGACCCCTCAACCGCTGGATCCGGGTAGAGCTGGCCGTTGTACGGATTGCTTGGGAAGTTCAGGGCCATATTAGATACCTAGCACTTGCCCATTGAATGTCGCACCAGCGGGAGGCGGTGACGAGAAGACTATGTTAGCCCCTGACAGACTGTAGGCGATGTTTGGTGTCTGAAGAACACCACCAACCGCCACGAAAAGCGAGGCCGGAGACGCTGGCTGATACGGTTGAGTACCGCCGATTGTCAGGGGGAAGGTTGTCTGAACCCCATTGAAACCAGACGAGATGTCGTCGAGTTGCTGGAAGGATTGCCCGCTCGGAACGAAACAGCGGCCGCTGAAGGTGGTTCCGACGGGTGGAGGGCTGACGAACTTGAGGTCAGTGTTGTTGATAAGGGTGAATGTAGCCGGAGACGGCTGCAGGATACCACCAAGAACGATGAACAGATTAGCTGGTTGAGACACCGTTTGGATGTTTCCTGAAACCCTTATCTGGAACTGTGTTCTCACTCCGTCAAATTGCGGGGAAATATCGTCGAGGATCACAAACGCGCCAGTGGCCGCACCGCCGTTGATAGCGCTAATGGTGCCATCTGAGGAGATGGTGACGTTGTTTCCGGCTTTTACTCCGCCTATTGCTCCATTGATGGGAGGTAGGAGGTAGATGGTTCCAGTAGAGGTGATGATTCCACCGCCAAGGCCCGTTCCGGCCGTGATACTCTCCACTCCGCTGAACGCTTGGAGCGTGCCGTCTGGGAGAATGGTGACGCCGGATCCAGCTTTAACCCCTCCAATGTTTGGGCCAGAAGGGGGGACGAGGGAGATGGTGCCGGTCTGCGTAATGGGGCCACCGGTCAAGCCGACGCCAGTGGCGACTCTGGACACACTTCCCACAACACTGGGGATACTGTCAAGTTTCTCCTTATCCGCGGCAGATAACGATCCAGCGCTGGTTGGTGTGGCTGGGCGGATGTTGACTACCGGAACCGTTGCCGTTCCGGTGATGACAATGGGAGCATTGCCAAGTACCTGGAGAACTGCCCCTGAGACAATGATCCACACCCCCTTTGCCTGGTTCCATTTGTACTGGAAAGTGCCAGGGACGGGAGGGTTAGGGTACAGCTGTCCATCGAAAGGTTGATTTGGAAAGTTGTATGGAGTGTATGCCATGCGGCTCTACGGACGGGACGGCTCATTTGAGGAGTTTTACCCTAGTAGCGGATCACCGGCAGAAGCGCGATGTTGTCCGGACGGGTCTCTGCTGAGCCTGTTAGCTCAGTATAGGGAATATTGGTCTCTGCGACGTCAATGGTCACGTTCGTGACGGCACTTCCGGCGGTCACATTCGACTGAGCATTTGCCAGTTGCAGCCTGGCGGGATCTACTCCAACTGACATTCGTACTGTCTCAGTGCTCAGAACGAAGTTGATGTTGCGGTAGTAGATTGATCCACTGCCGACATCCATACGAATGACACCCGAGTTGCTGCGGCTGTAGAAGATGTCCCATCCCTGGTGCGTCACCTGCGTGATGGAGTGAGTATGACCAGGGTCTGTGATTGTGTGATTGTGGCCGTTGTCCACGATGTCGTGGATGTGGCCAGGATCGGTCACGCCGTGGATGTGGCCCGGATCTGTGATCGTGTGAGTGTGGGGAATGGGCTGGAGGCCGTGGTTGTGGACACCCGGGAGGTCATCCTCGTAGGAGCCAAACTGGCGATCTGGGTCGAGGGGACTGACTGGCCCCCAGCCTCGACAGAAACGTCCCACCAGATTTGGGAGATTGAACGTCGTCGCCCCGTCACCCACCCCGTAAGTCTCCCCGATCGCTCGAAACAGCTGAGCGTACTCTGCGCGTCGTACCTCTCTCCCGTCACAGAGGAGGTAGCCTTTGGGAGGACGAGGGGAGCAAAACCACATGATGGTGGCTATGGGAATGACGCCTCCAGAGATGACTGGAACGTAATCGCCGACTGTGTTTCCGGCTTGCATCCAGGCCCTGAGTTGCGCCGCTTCGAGCGTGTCATCGCTCGGGTACATGAACGCATGGGTTTCATCCTCGTACTGAACGAAGTGGAGGAGCCTCTCCTCGTCTGCGTATTGAGCGAGCTTGATTGGCACCATGTCAGTAGCGGATGAATGGCAGGAGGGTCAGGTTAGCGGGAGCCGTTCGGTAGCCACCTTGAGGGTCGGTTTCCACGATGTTTGTGACTGCAGGGTCGACCGAGATGTTTGTCAGTCCGAGTTGGTCAGAGACGTTTGCCTCTCCGATTGCCGTCTCGAGGTTGGCGGAGGCCGTGTTCACCGTCAGAGCGGCAGTGGAGTACTCAGTGTCAGGAGAGAAGTAGTTGTAGACCGGCCCGTTGTTGTCGAAGTAGGGGGTGATGACAACGGGGTTGGCGGCCACTTGAACGGCCGGGGGACCGAGGTTGTCCTCGTACATGCTGATTCCGTGCGCGTGGCCAGGGTCCGTCACGGTGTGGTTGTGGCCTGGGTCGTTGCCCCCGTGAGTGTGACCTGGGTCAATCACGCCGTGGATGTGGCCAGGGTCATTCACCCCGTGGGTGTGGCCGCCATCCGTGATCTTGTGGCGGTGCTCGCCTAGTGTGTGGTCTTGAAGGCTACCAAACTCCCTGTTCAGGTCGATGGAGTTGACCGGACCCCAGCCTCGGATCATCTTTCCGCGCAGGTCTGGGAGGTTGAACGTGGTCGCTCCGTCGCCGTCTCCAAAGGTGACGCCAATTGTGGAGAACAGCTTCGGATACTGGAGACGCTTGACAGTGGAGCCATCACAGAGGAGGTAGCCGAGTGGTACCTGATTTGTGGCCAGCCAGATTAGAGCTCCTGGAGGAACGACGGCGCCAGGCACCGGCGGGACGTAGGGGCCGATGTTCCCGCCGTCCTGAACCCACGCTGCGAGGACATTGGCCTGTCCGGAGCCGTTGTTTGGGTTGACGAACCACGTCTCGCCCGTGTCGAGAAGGACGAAGACGAGCGAGTTTTGGGCGTTGGCATAGCGAGCCGACGTGATTCGAACGTTTGTTGGGAGCATTTCAGGTTCGGATGATCGGCAGGAAGGCGATGTTCTTCGGACGCGGGCCGCCAACTGCGCCGAAGTCGTCGACCGTCATGTTGGAGAGGGCCAGTTGGAGGGTGATGTCTGTGAATTGGAGGGCGAGTGTGACGCCAGTGTAGGCAATCTGAACAGTCGTCCCCGTCACGTTCGGGTTCACCATCGTGATGCCCGTCTTCCCCCGGGGGTTGGTGTAGTTGGGGTTGTCGAAGTCGTATTTGACGGTCTTGAAGTAGTCGGTGTCCGGGTTCCGTGAGCAATGCTGATACTGGTCCGTGCTCCGATCGGGAGCGTAGGTCTCCGTCGAACAGTCACCGGCAACGAGCCAGTAGTCGTGGGTTACGAAACCGTGAAGGTAATCGCTACCCGACCCACCCCAAGAGGTGGAGTGGCGGTGTTGTGTGATATTCGTGTGATCGTGATCTGATGTGGTGGCGTGAATGTGGGACCCCGAAGAAGTGGGATGCTCGTGCTCAGGGTCAGTCACACCATGGATGTGCGTCTGGCGAGGGTACATGCCGTGAATGTGCTCCTCATTGATGCCGTCCTCGTACGTGAATGGATCACGACCAGGATCTCCAACGCCCAGGATGAAACGACCGACTAGGTTCGGAAGCTGAAATGTGACTTCATCCCCGCCGTAGATGTTGCCAATGCTGGCGTAGAGCGCGGGATAGTCGCCTGGGGACACGAAACGACCGTCGCACAAAAGCCAGCCCACAGGCACTTCAGGTGCTGCCGACCACATAACGGTGCCAGTTGGCACCCCGAGGTTTTGGGGGATTGCTGCCATTACCAGGAAGTCACTGCGTATTGGAACTGACCGTTGCCGTCTGTGGAGTCTTGATAGCTTCCGGACACCTGCAGAGAGACGACGTAGGTGCCGGCATTCACCAGTCCGCTGTCGCCACCAATAACGACCCCGTTCGTCGGGTAGGCCATGGTGCTGATCACTCGCCAGCTGGCCACGGTTCCGTAGAACGTATTGCTATATCCGGTGCTAGAGTTGGTGACCACGATCTGTGTCTGGTAGGCACCCCACCCATTGTTCCCGTTAGCCAGCCACTGAAGGTTGGCTACCACATTGTAAGCGGTGGTACCTGCCGGAAGATTGATAGTCTGAACGGTATCCCAGGCTCCGGGAGCCATCTGGGGCATACCGCCAGTCCAAGATCCTGCTTGAACGATAGCTGCGCCAGCGGGGCCTACAGGTCCGGTCGCACCTTGAATGCCTTGAGGTCCTTGAGGGCCGATAGGTCCAGTTGCACCGGTAGCTCCAGTTGCCCCGGTCGGGCCGGCAGGTCCCGCAGGGCCAACGGGTCCTTGAGTTCCAGTTGCTCCAGTAGGTCCGGCGGGGCCAGCAGGACCCTGAGGTCCGGCAGGTCCGGTGGGTCCTTGGGGGCCAGCGGGGCCAGGAACACCCTGAACACCTTGGAGAGCACCGGCATTGTTCCACTGAGTGCCGTCGTAGATCCAGAGGTCTCCTGTGTCAGCCGTGATGTAACCGTCGTCCTGAACGGCTCCGGAAGGGAGGGCGGCTTCATCCGCCACGGTGCCCAAGAAGTGGAAACCGGGGCCAGGATTACCTTGAGGCCCCTCAGGTCCAGTGGGCCCCTCGGGTCCGGCAACTCCGGTCGGGCCTTGGGCTCCGGTCGGTCCGGCAGGGCCTGTGGGTCCGACGGGTCCAGCAGGGCCAGCAGGTCCGATAGGACCTTGCTTCATCACGTAGATGCTCTCATCCACCATCTCGGTGATGACGAACGATGTGAAGTCTTGTCGAATGCTGGCTGTTACGGTGCCATCCGTAGTGGACAAGCACTTGACGCCGACCTGAATAGTTGTTGTGGGCGTGTAGAGGAACGCGTTGCTGGAGATCTCATTCTGGGCAGACTCGGACCCAGGTGGCAGACCCCAAACCAGAACGTTGTACTGATAACTGTTGTTGGGAAGCAAATCACCTGAGGAGTCCACGATGCCGAAGCGCATCCAGGCCTGAGATGACATCTGGTTGACGCCGATCGAGTAAGAGATCTCGTACGTGCGGCCAGCCAGAAGAGTGACGTATGTGCCGTCAGTGGTCAGACCCAGGGAGTCTGTCGCAGCCCAGTTCGTAATCAGCAGGTCATTGGTGATTCCAGGCACCGCAGCTGTTGGAGCACAGGAGATGTACTGAGGTGGGCCAGGAATCGGCCGTGGAGGAGCCACGTAAGGCGCGATCTGGCCGCCACTACGCACCCAGGTATTCAGCTGCTGGGTGCGGGGGTCGGTGAACTCGTTGGGGTAGACGATCGCAGTGGATGCGTCCACGTAAGTGACCTGAACAGCCGATTGGTTCGTGCTGTAGACGTAAGCAGCAGAGGAAATAGCTGGGAGCATAATCAGGTCTTAATGATGGGCAGCATGGCGACGTTCTTGGGCCGGGTCTCAGAGCCACCGGTCGCGCCGGTCTGGGTGTCCTGAGCAGCGGAGTAGCCGGTGGAGGTCAGACCGTAGCCAGGAGCGAGGTTGTCCACGTAGGTATGAGTGTGCGACTTGAAGTCGTCATTCTGGTACGAACCAAACACACGTCCGCTGTCCACGCCGCCGGTCGCCCGGTTGTCCCAGCCACGGAGGAACTGACCGCGCAGGTCCGGGATTTGGAACTGGATCGGAGACACGGAACCACCCGTGTAGACCCTACCGATCGCCGCGTAAAGCGCCGGGTAGGTTCCAGTGTCCAGTGTAGCTCCATTCGCGTACAGCCAGCCGGTGGGTGCGGTGGAGCCAGCGAACCACTGTACCGTACCAGCTGGAACAGAACCCGGTGGTACGGAGTCAACTGCGAGCACGCCGGACCCCGTGATGTTGAGGCCCTGACCGACGATGACGCCACCGATGCTAGATGTGGTAGCGGGCTCGACGAACAGAGTTCCATCGCCGGTGACACTAGCCCCAGCTCCAGGCTTCACCCCGCCTATCTGCGAGGAGGTGGCAGATGCCAAACCAATGGTCCCAGTGGTGGTGATTGGACCACCCGTGATGCCGGGACCGGTCTGGATCTGGGTAACAGTTCCGCTGCCGTCACCAATGACGTTGATCGTGCCATCGGGGTCGATCACAATGTTGTGGCCTGGCTTCACGCCGCCAATCTCATTCGCGGTGGCGGGTTTGAGCATCATCATCCCTTGAGTGGTGATGGGCTGACCATTGGCGGTCGTAAGTCCGACTCCCGCGTCGACCTTTGTGACCGTGCCACCCATTCCGCTGTTGATTGCCCCGGCACCAGCAATCTGCACCCAGAGTTTCGTGGGGCCGCCGTCGTTGAAGAGAACGAAGAGAGCACCGGTGTCGTCGTTCCACCACAGTGTTCCCACAGCGGTGATAGTAGGATCAGGCTGCTGGTCGGAGATGATAACCGCACCTCCACCACCAGAACCACCAGCACCTACCTGAACCCACTGGCGACCGTTGGGATCTTCGTAGAGAACATACATCTCTCCGTTCCCATCGTTCCACCACATCGCCCCGTTAGGGAAATCATCCACAGCGGGAGGACTCGTCTGGATGATGACTCTGCTGTAACCGATCTCAGACGGATCGCAATCGACCCACGCTGAGCCCGTCCAGATCTTGAGTGTCTGGTCCTCGAGACTGAACCACAGCTCGCCGCGACAGTTGCCGCCTGTCCCAGCTGGATTGGTGTTAGGCGCGACACTCGAGACAACGCAGGGGCCAATCTTTGTCAGCAGGCCGTTGGAGTCAGTGAAGAACAGTCCTGGTTCAAGACTGTAGGTGTTGATTGCAGGCTGCCCCGGGAGCAGCTTTCCTGGATCAGGCCTGTAGTTTGGAACCGAAGACCGAAGAAGTTGAATCTGAGTAGCTGAGACGGACATGAGGTCTAGTAGTAGCTATTTCCCACTGGGGCCTTTTGAGACTTTTACCCTCACAGGAAGAGCACCCCGTAGAACGAGGAACCTGCCGGAGGGACAGCAGTAAACGTGATCGTGGACCCCGTGACACTGTAAGATGTTGGGGTGGTCTGAACGACGCCGCCAACGACTATGAGCACGTAACTGGAGTCCGCTGGGAACACTGGTTTGCTGTTTGATGTGAGGGTGAAAGTTGACGCAATCCCGTTGAAGTTGAGGGGATCCAAACGAAGCACACCAGACGGACCGCTAGCAGCTGAGATCGTGCCATCGGCAGCAATGACAATCCCGTCTCCGGCTTTGACCCCGCCTATGACGTTTCCGTCGGCACTTGGTGGCATAAGGGACAGAGCGCCATTTACACTGACGTCTAATCCGGTACCTGGGGTGATTCCGCCTAAAGTGGCGACAGTGGCAGGTAGGAGGTTGAGTGCTCCGCCAGCGCTCACGGACAGCCCCAGCCCAGGAGTGACACCACCGATAACCGTATTGGTGGCGGGAAGCAGGTTAATAGTACCTGACTTGGTGATGGTCCCACCGTCTAGTCCAAGGCCTGCTGTGATCGAACTTACCGTTCCGAAGCCGGACGTGTCGACCGAGATCTCGCCGCCTGGCCCCAGGATGACGCCAGACCCAGGCTTGACGCCGCCGATAGTGTTGTTAGTTGCTGGGAGCAGGGAGATGGTGCCTGACTCGGTGATTGGACCGCCTGTCAGGCCGACGCCTGTCTCTACAAGCTGAACGTACGTGACCTCTCCGTCTTCACGAGTGTTAACCTGGATCCTGGGATAGTCGGTGATTTCGGATGAGAGTGATCCGTACGGGCGACCCGTGAATCCCTGAGTCATCAGGCCCTCTAGCACCGTCTGACCGTTCTCGTCCTGACCGAACATGGTCAGCTGACCTCCCCAGAGCACCGAAGCGAGAAAATCGTAGTACTGCTTGGTGTTCAGGTTACTACGAAGGTTGGCTGGGAGACCTCGTGAGGGGTTGTAGTGGCCCACACTGTGGAACTGATGACCAACGCACTGCAGCGATGATGCGATGTTGAACTCCAGACCCCACGCACCGGTCGCCAGTGCGTAACCGTTTTTAGGCTCTACTGCCAAGTCTTTCAGCAGAAGGTTCCGCTTGGACGGGGTCCGCGGTTGGAGAATTGCCTTGATGTCAGTGGCTGAGAAGCCCATGATTTCAAGGAAGCGGATCATCGCCGTCTTGGAGGGAGCCCAGTCTAGATCGTAGTCGCTGTCATTGACAATGACGTTCTGAGACTGAAGGTCGACAAGAGTGCCGTCGGACCATTCTTTGTCCTGTTTGGTTCCGTACAGCCCACGAACGACAACTAGTTCGTCGGTGAAGAAGTCGTATCCAACAACCTGACAGTACTCAATGCGGTCTTCTTCCTGAGGGCGGTGGAGGGAGACCACCACGAAGTCCTTTTTGGTGTTGGTGCCACTACTGTTGCTGATGATGTCAATGTCAGTGACCTTGATTCGGTCGGTATCGACAGTGGTGACACCGTCTGTGGTGGTGCTCACGCCTGATGGGACGTCGTGACGCAACAGGCCGAAGTTCAGTGTGCCGTTGTCTTGGTCGAAGAACTCGGAGAAGTCGTAGTTCGAAGGCGTGGTCTGGGAACCACGGAAATACGTACCGTCTTCAAAGTAGAGTTCTCTCAGCGGATCGGGGGCGTACTTGCCTTGGAAAGTCTTTTTGACCAGATACTGGTTTTCAAGACAGCTTGAGCCGGCATACGGAGAGTCGTAGTTCTCAGGGATCAGCTTCTCATTGGAGAGTCCCGCTCCGTTCGAAGAGAAGTAGACGAAGTCCCAATCGTCATTGCAGGTGGCGTACCAGTTACGATTGGAGAACGTGATGTAGGCTCCGTGGGGACGATCGAGGGTCTCCAACCAGGGACGAGACCCGTCCACAAGGGCGAGAGCCGTGTAGTAGTAACTACTGGTCGGACGGTTGAGCAGAGTCTCATTGTACTGCGGAGCGTCACCGTCACTGGACGTTTGGGAGTAGATGACCTTAAATACGCGCCCCCAACCGCCTGAGGGTCCCGGGTCAAACTGTACACCAGGACGTACATACACTGACTGGGACGTGGTTACGGCGTTCTGGTTGAGACGGAGGACCATCTCAGGAGACGGGTCGCGATGGTCTGGAGACGTGTTCTGAAGAATCAGAGAGTACGCCTGCTGTCCGACAGTACGTGTGTCCTGGAAGCGCTTAATGAAAGGTGGCTCCCAATCGTTCATGGAAGCGTTCACTCCAACCACCCCATCAGGGATAGAGGAGTCAATGGCTCGAATCCTCAGCTGGCATTGGCCGGTGGGAAGGAACTTGGCAGTTGGTTTGCCATCATCGATGAAGAAGCCACGGTAGAAAGTATTGCCAGACTGGATCCAGATCGCGGTATTGGGGGCGAGAGAGTACGGCAGGAGCGTGATAGGCTCGAAACCGGATCCCAGAGTCATAGTCTGAACACCAGTCGCTGGATCGGTCTCAACCGACTCTACCGATGCACCCAGGGAGAAGATGTGGAAGTTGTTGACGTAGTAAGCGTTTAGTTTTTGCGGCATGCGGATGCCGGCAAAGGAGAAGCCGGTGTCCGCCGAGGTAGCCCCCGTAACACTGCCGAGCCCGGCAAATCCCTCACTTCGAAGTGCCATGGAACCGAAGTTGCTGGCGGAGCCGGTGACGCTCATTTTAGCGCCGTTCATAGCCCAGAAGCCGATCGCGCAGCTGATGGTCCAGGTGCTGTCACACTGCATGTAGCCACTGTTCATCACCTTGAAGCCAAAGTGACGGAAGTCATTCTCAGGATCAGCAATACCGTAGGTATCACCATTCTCGTTCGTGAGGGACTCGTAATAGTAGCGGACGCTGCTCAGCGGAACTGAGTTCAGGAACTCCATCTGCGCCGCGCGAGGCACCAGATAGGGGTACGGCGGACGGGAGATGACTGGAAGAGAGTTCCACGTCGCGTAGGCGAGAGGATTCCAGCCAGTGATGGACGTGCCAGAATCAGGATCAGTTACTGTGGAGTAGACAGCGTACGCCTCAGGATCATTCTGAAGAGACGCGACGGTGAACTGCTGTGCGAGAGTCGAGCGGAATCCACTGACAGCATCGCCATCAAATCGGATACCACAGAGGCCGTAAGAGGAACGTGTGGTTACGTTCGAAGCGTAAGGAGAACCGTTCGTGTAGTTGTTGCTGAGGAGGGATGGCGTGTTGGGGGCCGGGGCGACATACTCCGTCTCGCCAGGATTGATAACTTCCGCTTGGTCCACCCTTCCCTTGAAGAATGAGGGGAAGGCTCTCTGGACCTTGGTGTAGAACTCGTTGAGTTCTTCTTTGGTGGCAGAGTCAATACAGGCGAGCTTCGCGTGGGAGTATGGATTCCAAGTGACCTCAGCAAAGAAGGCGAGTCCTGTGGACTGCACCGGGACCTGGGAGTACTCGATGTAGTTAGAGGACGACGCAGTGATCGGCGTGTAGCTCAGCCGGAAGCTCCTTTCAGACGTGGGATAGACGTAATATGTGCCGTTGAGGACCGGTGGACTCGACGCTGTCGGGGGAATTTGATTCGCGCGTGGGACCCAAGTGTACTCCACCGCGTCGTTGAGTGCGAGGCCATGCGTCCGATCTGTGGTGAACTCTGCACCGCTCACCGCATCAGCTTGAACCGAGACTATCTGGCTTGTGATGATCTTGTCTTTGAAGGTGACGTTGGAGACGTAAGAGTTCCCAGTCCACTTCAGGATGGACGACAGTGGCTGGTTGACAGTGTTAGGCTTACCAGAGGGGGCCTTGTAGGTGGGAATGTAAGACGGCGTGACGATGGTCTTACGAATGTCAAGACCGGAGATGGACGTACCGCGCGGGATTAGGAGGCCGCCGGTTGATGGATTAAATGCTGTGAGTACGACTGGAGAGACGATCTGTGACTCGTCGAAGTTTACCTGGAAAGTCTCCTGGTCGGTATTGGTAGATGATGGTAGGGGGAGACCCGGCCCGTTGTAAGCGGCGTTCAGCCCAGGCTGAATCAGGATTGTGAATCGGTTGCTCTCCTCGCGATCGCTCTCGTTCTCCTGAACGATTGACTGCTTGGCGATCTCAATGATGGCACGATTGAGAGTGGAGAACGGAGAGGCCTGACCGTCATTGTCTAGGGAGTCTGTGGCTGTGGGGAATTCTGGAGCCACAAACACCACGTAGCCGTTCGTACCGCCAAGATATGGTCCTGTGATGTCCCTCCAAATCCTCTGTTGATCCTCGTAGACCCCGATGCTCAGCGCGTTTGTGACACTGTTAAAGAAAGTCTCCCCGAGGGAAGGATTGATGATTGTATTACGAACGCCCACGGCAGTGGGACCAACCTTGACTACCGAGTTGTCCTCAGTCTCGAAGAACAACCCCGGGGTCTCAGAATTGGTGTTCAACGCAAGCTCGCCGGGATCCAGGATGTCTGGATTGGGTCGCTTGTTGTAGATGCTGGAACGCTTGAGAGTGATCCGTACGGCCATGAGCTGAGGAGCTAGTGCGATCCCGTGATGACGGGTTTAGCGTACTCTTACCCGAGCCACTTGCTGCACGAGAGGCGAGTCCACTCCCAGAGTGCCTGCTGACGGAGCTGGCTCCGCTTGACGTCCCCTTCCAGACTGAGGATCATCCGGCGTAGCAGCTCGATCTTCGCAGCTCTGGCAGTGATCTCGTTCACATGTAGGCTCCACCGAGGACAGCATCCTCGCTGACTTTGCCCATCTCCCTCAGAGCCATCGCTGCTTCGAGGTACTTCATGGCCGCCTGGCCGTCCTTCATGCGCGCCCTCTTGTACTTGTCCATCAGGGCGATGTACTTCTTGTCGTCTTCGGTTTCCATCAGATGCCTTCGTAGAGGGTGTTGATGACGCTGAGCGCCTGTTCGTTTGTAAGCTTTGCCATCGACCCCCTCTCGAAAGAGGCTTCACTCTTGCGAATGCCGTGGGTCATGATGTTGGCCACGTCCTGGTCATCCAGGCCATAGCTCTTCAACTTCGTTATAGCAGCTTCCTTGTTCTGGACAACCCTCGCCACGGTCGGAAAGTCCCTCTCAGCCTGGAGCCTTTCGAGGTCGTTGGCATTCTTCCCATACTCAAAAGTACGAATAGCACGACCACCGATGTTCTTCCACCGCTTCACCTGCCAGTCACCCTCGCCACCGTTTCTCACGGCTCCGGCTGGCATCCGGTCGAACATGCCCATGGCCTCAGCGAGAGCGGCCTTAGGGTTGTCCTGGGCGAGGCCCATGTCCACAAAGCGACCCTTCCTCTGCTTGTCGACCATCACATTCTCGATGTGCATGTCGTTGTGGGCGATGCCCGCACGGTGGAGGGCGGCACGAGCCTGCCAGTAGGACTGCTCGAGACCCTTCTTGTTTCCGATGGGGCTTCCTGGGACGAGCGTCATGGCCACGCGGCCGTCTTTTGTTCCGGCCATCGGACCACGACCGTTGAGTTCGGCAGCGATGAGCTTCGGACCGAGGTCCAGCTCACCGACGCGTTTGAGGATGTCACCCTCGTTCTCACCGATGGCGCCACGCTTGACCACGTTCCTGGCGGAGTCACGCACGGCGGTTCCGTAGGCGCCCGCACCCAGCACCTTGGAGTCGGCATTGCTGACGGAGTCACGCCAATCGTAGCCGTCACCAAGCTTCTTGGTCATGTTGTCTTCGACGCGCTTGTCAATTGCTTGGAGGCGATCCTTCTCGTACTTGCCCATGCCCTGGGGGACGGCCGAGTTGCCCACGCGGAGTTTGTCAGCCTCCAGGCCCTTGATCATGTCGTCGACCTTCTTCACACGGTCGGCGTTGCCCGCCTTGACATACTGCTGCCTCGCCTCTTTGGCGCGGCGGATGTCCTCGTCGATGCCCAGGATCCGCTTCTTCGTCTCGTCATTTGCGATGCGACGCTGGTACTCAGCGCGCATGGCCCTGTAATCGGCATCCTTTCCGAGAGCCCACGCGGCTTCCATCTTGCCCTTGAGCTGGTCGTCGTTCTGACTGGCAAACGGGCGGTTGACGCCGGGTTCCTTTTTCGGAGGGGGAGGCGCGAGCTGAAGGATCTTGTCGATCTTGACCTCTCTAGCGGAACCGCCTGCTTCTCTCCTATCGAGTTCGGCCTTGATAGCTCTCTGCTGCCCAGCCAGCTTTACGGCCGCTTCGTACTCTCCCCGGTCGATCCTCTTCATCTTATCATCTTGGATCGCCTGCCACTCCTTCTTCAGGTCAGCGGTCGCTTTAACCCCTGGCTTGGCCCCGCCCCCTCCGGCACCTCGTCGATCCAGCTCGGCCTTGATGGCTTCACGCTGGTACTGGTACGGAGCCCGAAGCATGTACTCCTCGAGCTTCTGCGTGGTGGCCTTCTTCAGGAAGCCAGCGTTGATCTTCTGCGAGGGTTTCCCCTTCGCCTGAGCGTCGCGGATGGCGACCAGTCGGTCGAGCTCCTTCTGGAGCTTCTGCTGCTCGTCGTCGAGCTTCTTCTTCTCTGCGGCGAGCTCACGGTTCGTCTTCCCAGAGGGAATCTTGACGATGCCAGCGTCACCCTGACGCTTGGCGATCTCGGCCTCGATCTTGTCGCGCTGGTACTTGAACGGGGCTTTGCCAGCCCACTCCCGCAGCTTCCCGATGTCGGCGTTCTTGAGCGCCTTGGCGTTGAGCTGGACGGAGAGACCTATTTTACACTGTTTGTCAGCGGCGATGAATGACGCGCCGCACGGCTTCCCCTTCCCTGCCATCAGCCTTCTCTGAGTTCCTCTTCGTCCATGTCCTCGTCGTCTTCCTCGTCATCAGCCGTGTCGTACGACTGACCGGGGTCGGCAGCGGCGTCTCCACCGGTGCTCTTGATGTCCTTGCCCTTCATCTTCTCAGCGAACTCGAGCAGGGCGGCTTCGAGGCGAGCGATCTTCTCGTCGTTCTCCTCGATGGCGCTGACGTACTCGCTGAACTCGTCACGGTCCTGCGACTCGTACATCATGCCATCGTTCATGCCACGGCGGAAGCGGCCGTTGTCGAGCACCATCATCTGGGCCTCCACAGCGGAGATCGCCTTCATGATGTCGTTGCGCTCCTGCACGATGCGGTGCTCCTCCTGGAAAGCCCCGAGTTGGCGAGCACGGCGGAGTTGACCGCCGAGGTTGTCCTGGATCTGCATGAGGCGGACGAGTTCGGCTTCCATGGCATTGTACTCGCCTGTGCCGGTCTCCTCCGTGTAGTTGAATGACGGAGGACCACTCCCACGGGGCTTGTTGCCGTAGAAGGCCGACTCAGGATTCCAAGGAGCGTCCTCCTTCTTGAGCTTGCTCACCTGAGGAGCGAGCACGGGTACATCGTCGGCGTCAACGCCTGAGCCGTGGAAGCCACGCTCGCTAAACTGGTACATCTCCAGAGCCTTCTGGTAGGCTCCTTCGGCAATGGAGTCTTTGCGCATTATTCTGGGAGGACTTTTGAACGAGTTTTACCCTGCGGACCGCGCCTGGGCTTCGATGTTGCGGCGGTTCTCATCCTGGGCGGCGAGACCCGCGGTGTTCACCTGACCGGCACGAGCTGCGTCGTTGCCAGCACGCTGACCGGAACGAGTGGCGTCAGTCACGCCAGAGCGGGATGCGCCTGCGGGAGGCTTGGGTGGTTCCGTCGGCTTCTTGGCGCCGACCTTTTTCTCCCCAGCGACAGATCCCCACTCCACGAGGACCGGCTTGCCGTCCTTGATCGCCCAGCCGAGCTTCTTGCCCGACTTGACATCCTTGATCATCTTGTTGTTCTTGACGTCAGAGCCTTGCTTCTTGGCTTCGGCTTCGCCTTCCTCCTCCTGTTTGGTCTTCTTGGAGGAGTCAAACTCCTTCTCGCCCTGCTTCTCTCCGGGCTTCCTGCACATTCCAAACACCATCTTCTCGCCTTCGGGACACTCGCCATCAGCGAAGGAGGAGACCATGCCACGGGATGGCATGTTGGTCTGGAGACCACGGTCGCGTTCGTGGCCCTCAGCGAAGGACCAGTCGACGAGACGGTAATGGACACCCTCAACGAGGTGGTCGACAGATGGGAGGTTAAAAGGGTTCATGATAGGGTTAGTCTCCGTACATTTGGCGAAGTTGTTGCCAGTCTTCAGGCGCAAGTGCGTCTGGGTTCATACCAACTGCCTCCAAGGCAGTCCGCACCTTGTTCTTAGCCATCAGGTGGCTATTCCCCGCATTGCGGGAGATCCTGTACAAATCTCGGCCTTTGGTGTAGGAGTCAGCGTCAGAGTATTTAGGCTTAGGAGCTGCTTGGTTCACTGCTGCAGTCGGCTGATTCTGGCCTGGCCGGTAAGAGTTGTCAACCATCTTGTTGACATCATCCTGGGACATTCTCTTTCCTAGGCGTGCGTCAGTGTCCTCTATGGCCCACTTCATCTTGCGCGGCATGTATCGCCCGCGATACAGTACGCTCTCGTTTGGATCCGCAGCTCGATCCTCAGCTCGGGCCAAGGCCTCCAGCTCCTTATCCCTCTGTACAGCTCTACGCCTTTCAGCCTCCTTGTCTGCGGCTGTGGGGGGTGAGGGAGGTTTGAAACCAATCTTCTCCCAATAGGTTTTAACATCTCCTTGCTGTTTCGCGGTGTCATAGTTTATCCCGCGACCAGCTTGAGTGTTGAAGAAACCCGTATCAGGCCTTTGCTTAGCCTCTTTGTTTGGTGGGGTGCATTTCGCCGAATCTTTGATACCAAAATACTTGCCATCGGGCTTCTGACACACTTTGAAATCGAACACTCCTTCAGAGAAGTCCTGATTGCCAGTGTCTAAATTGTGGGCCTCGGCGAAGGTGCGGAGGGCTTCAGGGGAAAAATGTCCTAACATTTAGAGAGCCGTTCTTCGACGGCGGCGATTGTTACACTGTTCTTTGTGTGTAGCCCAGCGAACATTGCCGGGCTCGTAGTGCCCTAGGTTGTCAATGCGATCAACTGAGCAACCCTCGGGACGAGGACCAAGTTCAGTGAACCACTCATCGAAATCGTCAAATCTGAACTCGACTTCGGTGTAGTAGGGACTTTCTTCGCAGCGTCGTTTTGCTCTCCAATAACTGTTCCAAGTCCCCCGTGTCTCTGGAGAGTGCCGTGGTGAGGGCTTCTTTTGAACACACGTCTTTCCTCTTTGTGAGCAAGACTTACAGAGTTTATCGAGAGGCTGGTCTCTGCGAACTAACCTTACCCCTGAGCACTTCGGACATGCTCGTTCTGCGTAGCGTTCAGGGTGTTTCTTGAAGCCGTCTCCGTAAGCCATTTGAGTTTGTTTGTGCTGGCGCTAGTATAGCATCACCACTTAATCTTGTCAGACCACCAGGCCGCTGAACTTGGGCCTTTCGCGATGTTTCGGCCGTGACGGGCCTTAAAGGAAGCACGCTTCGCTTTCATGCGATCCGACTCACCCTCTTTGGGTTTACCAGCAGTGGAGGCGCCTGCTTGGCCGAAGCGGATGAGTTTCCCACCTTCAGGAGCGCCGTCGTAGCAAGCCTTCACCACATGCGATTTCCCATTGTGTGTCTCCGCCTTCGGCTTGTTGCACGGCATCTCGGCCTTGTCGGTGTAGGACTGCTGAGGATAGCCGATGGCCATCGCCTGGCGGCGTTCCTCGTATGCCTCTTTGAATTCAGCGAGGAGATCTTCTGGGAACGAACCGAACATCAGCGTCTCCCGCTCACGACTTTGTTCTTGATGCCGCGTTCGATGGCGTCTTTGGTTTCGGCACGACGGCGCTCCTCAGGGCTCATCGCAGCCAGCTCAGCTGCGCGTTTCGCGCCCTGGCCCGTCGCCATGTTCACCTCGAGGTGTGATGCCATCGCCTTCTTCATGGCGTTCAGCACTCCCTCCTTGGCGTCCAGATCGTCGTTGTCGAGATCCTTGATGGCCTTCCTGTGGATGGTGCCGAGCTCCTTGGCCGTTTTGGCCTTCGCGTAACGATCCCGGAAGATTTTCTCGTGGGCGTCGTCGAACGCTGCGCCTGCGTCCTGACGAATGGCTTCGGTGACGTCCTTGTAGCCACTCTCACCACCGACATGGCAGGTGTGGGCCGCCGGAATATGGGAGCCGCCACAGGGCTTACCTGAGCGCTCTGCGTATTCTTGCTTGAACTGTTCAAGCAGTTCACTTGGGAAGGAGCCGAACATGGTCAATCCTCCGCTCGGGCAGCCGCACTGGCCCTGCGCATATTGGCTAGAGGTGATGTATCAGCCTTCCGCTGCGGCCCCTGAACAGACGCGTTCCTCTTATTGATCAGTTCCTGCTGTTTCTTGGCGAGTTCAGCCGTCTTATCCATGATCTCCTTTCTCCGAGAAGCCTGAGAGGGATCACCCGCGAGCCGCTTATATTCCTCAGAGAGTTTCCGCATCTTGACCGCCAGCGACTCAATGGCCAACTCTGGCTTATCCTTCGCTAGACGCTTATTCTCCTCTTTGTTAAACTTCTTCAGCTCTTCCTGCGATTTCAGGACTTCGGCTACCGGATCCTTTTTGGTCATCGCCGACTTAGGGGGAGCGGGGGCAACGGGAGCTTTGGATTCTGTTCCCTTGCGGCACTTGCCTCCGGTGCCATAAGCGGTGCCATTAGGACGCTCACAACGAGTGAAGTCCAAAGTCTCATCCTCTCCTTCAGCGAAGGAAGGGGATCCTGCGCTCGGCCCAGCGATGAACGGTTTCCGCTTCATCTCCTCAGCGTGGTCCGACTTCTTGATCGGCACGCAGTTGGGGACTGTGCGACCACCTTTCTTCTTGGTGCCCACCGCTGTGTAGCCTTTCCAGCAGGCTTCCTTCAGCTCGCCTGTGGCCTTTTCGGTGTAGCCAAGGCCCAGAAGGCGGTCAAAGTCGTAGTCTTCGAGGTTCATGAGCGGTGTGTCCAGTCTCGGACTGAGGAGATTTCTTCGCGAATTTCACGCAGTTGGGCGTCGATGTGGCGTTGCCAGCCCTCTTCGGAGCTGATGTGCCGGAGCATCTCCTCCTTCGTGACGTATTTGGTAGGGAGCTCGATGCGGAGTGCCGTGACTTGGCCTTCGATATTGGTGACGGAGGCGGTGATCTGGGTCATTGAGTCTTTGTTTGTTTTCCCCAGCCAGCTGATGCCGCCGATAACGAGAGAACCTACAACTCCAATGATGGAGCCCAAAACCGTTGGATCCATCAGCCTGGCAGTCCCGACTCTCCGTTTTCAAGACGTTGCTTGACGCTCTCGGGCAGAGCCGATTCGAGGCCCATTTCTTCTGCGATGCGAATGATGTTCTTCATCACAGCGCGGGGGTTCTTGGCACGACCGGCGGAGGACCACGCGGCCTTCACGTCGGTGGCATTCGAGATTGGGAAGCTCTGGTCTGGACCAGCGAACTTGCCCTTCACCTCACCCTTCGAGAGCTCCTTGCGCTTCTCGGTGCTCCACTCGCGGTAGTCGCTGTCAGCCTTCTTCTTGGCGCGGCACGACGCGCAGTTGCAGCTCTTGCCACAGCCGCATCCCTCGTCGAAGGTGGGCATGAACGAGCCCATGGCCATGTACTCGTCCTCCTGCTCGGAGAACTTGTACTCGCTGCTCTTCAGTTCGCGGTACTGGGCCGCGCGCAGGTTCTTGCGACCCACGATTTCGGACATGGCCTGACCGCCGTCGGCGTACTCATTCATGTCACGGTTGATGAGATTCACGCGCTTCTCACGCCGCTCTTTGTGATTGGCGAGGCGCATCTCGTTGTGATCGGTCTTGCCGATGGTCATGAAGCCCTCTTCGTTGACACCAGCGCCCCACTTGCGACGCTCGCGGTTCTCTTTCTTGAGGCCAGGACCCGATTGGGAGTTGGAGGCATTGATCATGCCCCCGACACCTGGCAGAACTACGTCGCCCATTTGACGCTGGAAACTGAAGTGTTTTACCCTCAGTCGTCCTCGTCAGAAGTCAGAAGCTCCTCGATCAGAGCGTCGATCTCCTCCTCAGTGAGGGTCTCCTCCTCATCGTCCGAGTCGTAGTCGGCTTCGATCTCGCCAGAGGGCTCATCGCCATACTCGTCCACGATCTCGTCGTTGTAGTCCTCTTCGATCTCATCCTCGGCATCCTCATCGACCCGGTACATGATCGGGGAGGTCTCGAGCTTGTTCTTGCCGTCCGGATATTTCCAGAGGTCAACGCTACCGTGCCACGGCGACGTGTTGCTGACTTGGTTTGTGGGCAGACCGGTCACCTGGTCGATGTCCATTTCATCGGGCGTGAGTTGCATCTCGTACGCTTTCTGGAGCGCTTCGAGGGCCTCGGGTTGGAAGAAGCCGTTCATTTCTGCTTACCTTTGTTGGTGTTGTTGGGTTGGCCACCTGCGCCTGGCAGGAATGGCGTGTGGGCAGGCTTGTTTTTGCGAGTGTCCTTGATGACACGGTGAGTCCCCATGCCAACGCCCATCATCTTCTCCTGGAGATCGATCTGGCGCCGCTGCTCGTCGAACTGAGCTTTCTGCTGCGCCATCTGCTCCTTCATCTCCTCCTCAGCCATGCGCTGGTGGAGACGGTGGAAGCCACCGCCGATGTTCTTGTGGAGCTTCTTGCGGCACACTCCGTCGGGATGCACTTGCGACTTGGCACAGGGGATCGTGTAGTCAGGTGTTCCGGCCATGTCAGGCTCCTCGGCGAATGTGAAGTTGGGGGTCGTTCCACGTCGGGGCATTCTTACCTCTCTGTGTCTGCCTCCTCGGGTTCTTCGCCTCCTGGTTCTTCTCCTTCATGTCGGCGATCATGACGTCGCGCATGCGCCTCAGGTGGTTCTTCGGCACCGAGCAACTCTTCGAGTCGCGGTACTGGCGGTAGAGGTGAGAGACATGGGAGGGGTCCTCGGCGAGCTTGAACATGTTCCAGATGCCGAGGGCTTGTTGATCCTTGAGATCAACACTCACCATGTCCTCATTCTCAGCGTGGTTTGACACGCCGGTATCGACCTTCGCTTTGGACGGAGGGGGATTGTTGTCGGCGCTTCTCACGCCCATCGGCCGCAGATTGGGGAGGGCCGGAGCCATCACCATCGCGTCGAGCTCGTGGGAAGGCGATCGATTCCAACGTGTCGATGATCTCATCAGTCGTCGTAACGGTCTAGAATGTGGGCGATGACAGAGTTGCGAACAATGTCCTCCTTGTGGAACTCCAGGATGCCCACGTCCTGGAGGTGGCGGAGCCTGTAGATGGCGTCAACCAGACCGTTCTCACGGCGGAAGACGTCAAGGTCAGCTTGTTTGGTGTCTCCGATCAACACCATCTTGCTCTCGGATCCCACGCGGGTGAGGCAAGTCTTTACATGGATCGGAAGGAAGTTCTGAACTTCGTCGACGATGACGAACGACTTGTTCAGGGAACGTCCTCGGATGTCTTCGAGCAGTAGTGGCTCGACGATGCCCTTTTCCAACAGATAGTTAGCGGCTCCGTGGGACCTGCAACACACTGGGATGTTGTCCAGGATGGGTCCAAGGAGCGGAGCGATCTTCTCACTCATGTCGCCTGGTAAGGCGCCTCTTCCTCGCTGAAACTCCACTCCGACGTCGGAGCGAATGTAGACGACTTTGTCAAAGTCGCCTTTGGCGACAAGGCTGAGGCCGGTCCACAGTGCCAACAGGGTTTTGCCTGTTCCAGCTGAACCGTGGGCGATGGTGACGGTGTTTGTTCTGATGAGGTGGTTGAACTCTTCCTGACGATGGGTCTGGAACTTCACGGGGAGGATGTCCATCCCACGTGACTCGTAACCCATTTTCGTCTCGATCATCTCGACTTGACGACGAAGCTTACGCTTCTCTCTTGCGCTAACTGCCATACAATAAGGGGTCGTGAAACTCTTGGGGATCTCGCGGAGCGAGAGTACTTGGGTCCGTTTAAGCCACTCACCACCTCCTGTACGGTAGAGGGGGTCCATTTCTCATAGACGAGAATCGGTCGTTGAACTCTTACCCGTCAGCCGCCACCTTCCCACATCACGCCACGCCCACGCCCACGACGGCCGCGGATGAGGCGTTCGCTAGTGCTGTCGATCGAGTCGCTTGCACCGAAGTTCCAACCGTCTGGAGTCTCCGCCCTGCGACCGGAACGGCCGAAGGTGGGGAATGCGGCCGAGTCGTCGAGGTCGGCTCGCCGTGTGGAGCCCAGGAATTTCCTGTGGTTCATGATCGATTCCGCCAGCATGCGGTTGCCGGTGTCGATGCTGGTCAGGAAGTAGTGTAGCCCCCAAACCATGGCGTCAGTCCGGTCGTCGTGTGCCACGAACGGGAACTGCGTCAGTTCTTTCACGAACGGGTCGAGCCACGGCCCGTCGACGAAGGTCACACGACCCTGCTCGTAGAGGGGACTCACGGCCTGGAGGCGGATGGTCTTCGACTTGAGGGGCTTGAACTCCTCGATGGGGATCTTGGCCTCACGCCTGAGCACCTGGATGAGAGACTGGCCAGACGCCGCCTTCTCGATGCAGAGCACTCGCGCCTTGTAGAGCTTGTAGAGGTGTTTGACCGCCTCGATGAGATCCGGGAACGCCCAGCGTCCGGTGATGATCTCGATCAGGTAGACGTGCGTCGGGTCCTCCTTGTTGATGCCACACACCGCCACGGCGGTCTCGTCCGCCATCTGCTCCTCTGAGAAAGCGCAGTCGACCGCCAGCCACGTGACATCGAACTCTGGCACCTTGTCCGCGTCGATGCGCTTGATCCAGGCGGGGCGAATGATCTGGCCCTCGTCGGACTTGGGAACACCCTGGTAGAGAGCTGCGAACTTGAATGAGCCCATCGCCTTCTTCTGCGACTGGAGCATGTCCACAGTGAAAGCGGTGTTCTCAGGCCAGTGTGACTCACCGAACTGCCGACCCAGAGGGTCGTTTGGCACGTCCTCACACAGGCCTTGGATGTTGATCCAGCGCCAGCCGAATGGGTTCTCTTCGGCGTCATAGAGGCCGTCGCCTTCCATCAGCACACCGTGGAGGTCGCGCTCGTGGAATCGGGTGGCGATCACCATCTGGCACCAGTTGTTCGTTCGACGGGTGGACGCCTGTTCAGCCCACCACGACTCGAGCGTCTCCAGAGCGGCTTTCGAGTCGGAGGACTTCAGCGGGTCGTCGATCACCATAGCACCCACGCCAGGTGATGTCATGTCAGATGTTCCGGCTGTGAAACCGGTCAGCACCCCGCCCACGGATGTGGCGAGAATGTAACCGCCGCCGAGCATGTCGTACTTCGAGTCTGGGCTGAAACCGAGGAACTCTGGGAAGATCTTCTTGAAGGAAGGCGACTTCATCATCGTGATAACCTCCCTGTGGAACTTGCCAGAGAGTTGCTGACCGTAGGAGGCGATGACGTGCTGCGTCTTCTGGTCGCGTCCGAGCAGCCACGCCACGAACATTGTGGCGAGCATCGACTTGCCCGAACGAGGAGGGCACGAGATGATGAGGCGCCTCTGCCGGCGTGTCGCCAGATCTTCGAAGGCGGAACCGATGATCTCGTGGAAGGGGGCGCACTGGAAGTCGCCGCCCTTCATGATGTCGGCGAAGGCCAGGAAGCAGTCGCGAGCGGCTTTGTGCTTGTATTCGTGGATGATGCTCTTCGGAGCTTCCATCACCACGAGCTCTTTCAACCCTCTCTGGTAGTGGCGCCAGGACGAGTGCTCCTCGAGTTGGGAGACGTGCGTGATGATGGGACGCGTCATGAGGAGAAGCGCTTCAGCAGCTCATCCACCTTGCCGTTGTACTCCTTCGCTAGCTTCACCTCGGACTCGCTCTCCTTGGGAGCGGTCAGGTCGAGGATGTCACCGCACAGTTCGCGGTGGGTCTTGATGGCGGAGTTGAAGATGCTGATGAGGTCGCGAATGCCGGCGTCAGGCAGTGCGTCCTCGATGTAGCCCAGCGCCTCGGTGGCCACCTTGAGGGCGTCACCAGCGAGGGCCTCCTTTGTCTTCAGGATGTCTTCAGCCTTTTTCATCGTGGGAATCTCCGGTTGCAGCAGCCGCCAGCGCCCGGGATGGGGTGGCTGTCTGCTGGGCGTTGGTTGATCATGGAAAGGATTTGTCTAGCTCGCGAGGTGTCTCCCTGTGCGAGCGCTTGGTAGTACTGAGCCCAGAGCTGGGGATTCTCTCTCATAGTTCTCACATTCGGAGATGGCCTCGTAGGTTTCCCGCCATTCGCCGGACGCTTGGTCCGAGAAGAGGAAGTGAAAGCACTTGGGCGGCTGGTTTCGTTTCATGATGTCTTACCCGTCAGGGACAGATCTCTGGGCGGCAGGTCGGGCATCCGAGCTTCCACAGCTCGTTGACAGACGTGGGGACGATGGCAGTGTCTTTGATCCAGCCCCTTCCGACAGGGGACTGGCCGACCATCACGTAGCGGTCGGGACCGACTTGGATGTAGACGTGGGGCATGATACCGATGACGATGCCACCGTCGACCATCCTCTGAGGGGCCTGGGGATTGGTTGGATCGATGTAGATAGGCTGGGCGTTGCTCTGGACGATGGCGAGGATGCCGGCATTCGTGGATGTCTGCCAAGTGTCTGTGAGCACCGACTTACCTCGGTTCTCGTTGGTGATGTTGCCAATGCTGGAGCGCCAGAGTTCGATCTGGTAGCGCATCAGGTACTGCGGGTAGCCGTCGATGTCGTTGAGGCCGCAGTAGATGACCTCAGCGATGGTCTCACCCGTCTCGAGATCGGTGATGGCGACCATGATCTTGTTCTGGTCGTCACCCAGGTACTGACCCGTCCACGTGAGGCGGACTTTGTCGATGAGGTTTGCGGGGAGGAAGACCTGGTTGCGGTCGCAGGCGTACACCATGTTGCCGTTGCGGGCGACCTGGTTCTCCCACTCGATGCTGCCACCGTTGTTGGAGTCGGCTGCAGGGACGTCGGCGCATGTACCGTCCGGGAGGGCGGGCACGAAGATCCTACCCTCGTTGTCGACGACGCCAGCCAGTGGCAGGCTCGTCCGAGTGTAGCGACCTGGGAAGATCTGGGAGCAGTCGCCTCGCTGGACGCAGGGGTCCAGTGCCACGTAGGGCACGGTCTCAGAGAGGGTGCACTGCCAGACTTGGGTGTAGGTGTATTGGGAGTTCTCGGTGATGCCCGTGAATGTCTCGGACTGGAGCGTGAATGACTCCGCCACCTGGACGCCGGCATCTCCAGGCACGCCATTGACGAGAGTGTTGAGAGCACCAGCCAGCAGTTGCGTAGCGAAGTCGTGGCCGGAGCTCGAGAGATAATTCTGGCACGAGAAGTTGAGCTCGAAAGTGAGCGCTCTCTCGTAGACGAGGGGGATGCGAGTGAGCACGTTGAAGAACGAGCTCACGTATCGCACCACGATGTTGTTGGTGTTCTGGACCACGCCCTCTTTGTCGATCGCATCTGCGAGACGCAGCACATTCACGCTGAGGGGGATCTCCGGAGAGGAGATCAGCGCGTCACAGATGTACTGCTCGATGCGAGAGATGGTATATAGCTGCATTGGTTATGGGCGGAGGTAATGTGCCTGAATATAAGTCTGACTGGCGGAGAAGTTTCTTGTGCTGATGCCAGTTCGGGTGGTCAGGAACTGCATGTAGACGGTGTCATTGCCGTTCAAGTACACATTCACAGATCCGTTAATTTGGATGGCCCGCCAACCGCCAATCTTATAAAAGGGTACCTGAAGCTCGGAGTTGAGGAACAATCCCGCCCAGTGGCTCCATAAACCGGAACCAGCATAACAACGAGCCTCTACTGTGATCTGCCACCAACCTGCGATCGGTGGCTTAAAACCACCGTCAGGGGTCGAGTATTGAAAGGGAGGTGAGCTAGTGGGTCCCGGCATCGCCGAAAGAAGCGGAACACGATACCAAACGTTCGGTCCAGGCCAAGTGAAGACGTTGGACCCTGTGAAGCTAGCACCCATACCCGCGATCAAGGCGTTGTAGACGAAACCGTCACCTTGGGAAATCAGAGGGATCTCACTCATGGCCGCAAGTAGATCGCTTGGAAGATGGAGGTCTGAGGGTTCTGCTGGTGGTTGATCGGACCAGCTTGGCCTGTCGCTATGTTGACCTGAACACTGCTAGTGGTTCCGTTAAAGTACCCGAATCCGGAGAGGTTGGCGCAGTTAAGGCCGACTGTGTCCTGCTGAGCGTACACTGCTCCGGACATACTGACAATGTTCTCGGCAGACGAAGGAGCGGAGTTGATGGCGCCGGCGATGATTTGCCACCAACCAGCCACGGTAGGAGTCCAAACACAGGTTTCGGTATTGAACCAATCCGTGTCATCCACGATGGCTGTGTTGTAGTTCACCTGCTCCGAAGTGTAGGCTGTCGCCGGAGTAGTGACAATCGTGTCACTAGCCCGGACTATGAACAGATTGTTGGTTTGGTATCCGTCACCTGAGCTCCACAATGGGGTGTACGGAGTTTGCTCCTGGTTGAGAGGGACCGTGTTGGTCCACTCGCCATTGCCTTTCTTGTAAGGATAGAACATGTGACGGATACCGTATCGCTAATCAGAAAGTGCCGCAGTTGATGACGCCTGGGATGTTACCACCGTCCACCTCGATGTAGCCATCTTCAGTGATGTAGATGCCTTGGCCGAGGGGCAGCGGGCCGTTCTGGGAGTACAGCTCGTACTGTACGATAGAAGGTGCGGGTTGCACTGTAGGAACTGCCATGATCAGATAACGCGAATGAGGTAGGAAACAGCGATGTTAGGAGGAACGGTTTCGGTGCCGCCTGTGTTGCCCACAACGACCTTACCGTATTTGACGTTACCGGTGCTGGTGAGACCGCTCTGACCACCCTGGTTGATGGAGTCCATCAGGTTGCTCCAGCCGGATGGAGCATTGGTTCCATCGCTCTGCAGAATGTTGTGGCTGTGTGACCGGAAGCTATCTACCTGAGGCTTACCAACTGTGTTTGCGGTTGCACCAGCAGGGTTTCCAGCGGCGTTCTCGAGGAAGCCACCGTTCAGGCCAGCACCACGCAGGAAGGCACCCCGGAAGTCAGGGATGTTGAAGGTGGTTGTACCGTTGCCGATGCCGTAGGTTGTTCCGATGAATTGGAACAGAGTGGCGTAAGTAGTGCGGCTGATTGCCTGACCTTCACAACGCAAGAACTGAGGGCCAGTCGGAACTATGGCCGACGGCCAGATGAAGATACCCCCGATGGGGATCACCATGTTCTGGATTGAGGAGCCAGCGAAGGTGCTACCGGCGATGTCAGTCACCTGGAGCTTACCATTCACCGTCAGGGTGGTGGTGGAGCCAAAGGTGGTGGTGTTAGGTCCAGCGAAGGTGGTGGCTGCGTTAACAGCAATGGGGCTGTTGAAAGTGGAGTTCGCGTTGAAGGTCGAGTTGGCGAACACCAACAGGTCGTCCGAAGTCCCGGTGGAGACACCGATGGTCACGTCGCCGGGGAGGATGGCGTTGGTGGCAGTCAGTGTACCGGTGACAGTGGCGTTGCCGGAAGCGGAGATGGCGCCGAACGAACCACCAGCAGCGGTCACGTTGCCCGTCACGCCGAGATTGCCGCCCACAGTGCCTGCGCCGGTCACGGTCAGGGTCTGAGCGCCGACGTTGGCTGCGCTAACGACGTTGCCGGTCACGGTCAGGGTCGAACCCATCGCCACAGGGGCGCTGAAGGTCGAAGTGGCAGCGACGGTCAGAGTGTCGGTGCTTGCGTCGCCAAGGGTGGTGTTACCATAGACGAGGGCGTCACCGTTGCAGTTCAGCTGCGACATAGTGCCGTCAGCTTGGCTCACGTACAGGAGCTGAATTTGGTTCAGCACGTCCTGCATCGAGGGGCCAGTGAAGTCGCCAGTCGGAGTGATGGTGACGTTGCTAGCGGGAATGTTCACGCTGCTCTGGCTCACCAGACTCCAGGCGGTGCCGGTGGAGACGATCCAGTCTCCGGCATCGGCGCTGCCAGTGGGAGCAGGAGGAGTCAGAATGCCGCCGATCTGGACGAGCACGTAGACGTCCACATTACCAGCACCGGCTGCGGGCAGAGGGTCGCCGACTGTCAGTCCGGCGGTGGTGCCCTGAGCGGTGACTGCGGTGACTAGGTTGTCCTGAGCGTCGTAGACGCCGCCGAAGATCACGGACCCGTTGATCGGAGCGGCGTTGAAGATCGCTTGCTGCCAGCCCATTCCTGGGGCGGTAGCGGGGCCGATCACATTGCCGAGAGTGTCAACGTAGTTGTTGCCACCAGTGCCGAGATAGGTGAATCCGTCAGCCAGGTTGTAGGCAAGTTCGCCGGGGAGAAGATCGCCCGGCTGGCTGCCTGCAGCCAAGCTGTACAGGTTTTGGATTTTTGTTGCCATGCTACAAGAGTGAAGATTGCTTCAATGAGAAGTTTGGGTGGCTTGGTTGTGAGAGGGTTTTACCCTCCTCAGTAGACCTGGGTGATGACACCGTTCTCGACCACGACTGTGGAACCATCGTGGGAGACGAAAGACCCGGTGGCTCCGACGGCCCATTTGGGCGGTGAGCTGGGGCCTTGGGAGACGAGTGCGGCGCCGGATGTTCCGTAGCTGGTGCCGTCGGGGGACATGGCACCGCTCGAGTTGAACCTGAGACGGATGTTGCCGCTGTTGTCACACAGGAGCACTTCACCACTCAAAGCTCCGAGTGAGGGAGGCGTCCCGATGACCGTGGATCCATTTGTTCCGGCCCCAGCGGTACAGGATAGTCCTATGAATAGGTTGTTCGACCCTGTGACACCGGCACCCGCTCCATTTCCTACGCAGACGTTTCCAGTGCCAGCTCCCGACGTGCCCGCGCCCATGCCCACACAGATGTTTCCGCTAGCAGCGCCGCTGAGGCTTTCTCCAGCAGTTTCGCCGATGGCCGTGTTGTTCGAGCCTGTTGTGATATTCCCAAGGGCTTGGATGCCGATCGCAAGGTTTCCACCACCAGTGGTGCACTTGCCCAGAGCTCCAATTCCAACTGCTGTTCCACTACTTCCAGTGCAGACCGACAGAGCCCCGTAGCCAACTGCCGTCATTCCAGCTTTGGCGTTCTTCCCCGCCTGGTAACCGATGAAGGTTCCTTGTGAGCACTGAGCGTTCTGCCCCGCCTGGTAGCCAATGAAGACATTACCCGACAGGTTGGGGCCCGTTGTCTCACCGGCGTAGGCGCCGATGATCACCGAGGAGTCACCGCTTCCTTTGGCGTTGTAGCCGATGTTGACTCGGTTGCCGTTAGTTCCCCCACCTGTCCCGGCATTGACGCCGATACACACTCCAGAGACGTTGGTTTTAGCTCCAATGCCCAATGCCGTGTTGGATTGGTCTGTGTTCCCTGTCAGGTTACTGGAGTTGGGGAAGGGGGTCTTCCAGGTGGACCCTGTGTAGATTTTCAGGATTGGGGCTCCGGACGAGGTGTCAGCCCAGAGCTCACCCTCGCAATTCCCCGTGGCGCCACCAGAAGGTGGAGATGCGTTAGGAGCTGTGGACTGATATGCAACTGGACCCACTTTCACGAGGTTTCCGGACGAGTTCTTGAAGAACAGACCTGGGCTGGATCCATTGAGGTTCGCAGCCAGCTCGCCGTCTAGGAGGTTGGCCGGGTTTGGACGCTTCTCGGCAGTGGAGCTATTTTTGACGATGATTCTGGTCATGCGATTCTGGTGACGATTCCGTTTTCGATTGTGACGGCTTTGCCATCAAGAGATGTGAAGGAGTAGGAGGCGACCGTTTTCCAAACAGGAGGGGCCGATGTGCCGCTTGACACGAGGAGCTGTCCCGACGTTCCGAAAGAGGTGCCGTTGAAGGTCCATGCTCCAGATCCGTTGGCTGCCCACCTCATGTTGGTTTTGGAGCCTAGGCTGATAGAACCGTAGTCGCCTGCCCCGAGTGTGCTTCTGAAACCAAGGGCGATGCAGACGTTCGGATAAGTCCCCCACCCACCTCCGGCGGCGATGAAGACGCCCTTTGACAGCGTTGAGGTAGTGGTTAGATTAGTCCCTATGACAACTCCCTCTGACCGGTACATTGACCCCGACCCAACACAGACCCCTGTGCTAGTGGCTTGGGTGCTAGTTTGAGAGGCCACTACTCCATTTACCACCACAAGGTCACCAACAGGCTTGCTGTAGGTGTCAAAGCTCGATGACACCAGGATGGTTAAGTTACCGGATACCGAGCTGAAGGTGGACGGACCCACAAATGTCCCCCATTGCCACCCCACATTGGTACCTCGACCTCCACCTCCAAGGGCGGTGACTCGGTTGGTGTCTCCAAGTCCTTCCGCAGCGCCGAAACCCACAGAAGTGGAGTAGTAGGCGGTTGCCTTATTTCGATGCCCGATGGCCACACAGTCGTCTCCGCCAGTCTGTGAACCCAGAACGACGGCATTTCTGTCTGCGGCGGTAAGGTTGCCAGCTACCACGTAAACAGACGAAGCAGTCCCAGAGCTAGGCGTGTCTATGCTGCCCGCCAACCCAGTGAACTGCTCCGGACAACCTATGGTGTTCCGAGATGGAAAACCAAGCATTGTGCGGGAGTCATCCGTGATACCGGAGAGGTACTTTAGCTGCTGCCAGTCACCTCCCCCTCGGACGAAGAACTTCCCGAGTTCCGACTGGAACCAGAGAGATCCCGGCCTCTCAGTCGTAGCGGGCGCGTAGTAGTCGGTGTAGACAGGCGAAGCTGAAAGGCCGGGCTTACCGAAGAACAGACCTGGCCAAGAGCTATTTCGGGCGACGGCCATTTGACCGTCTGCCCAAGTGGACGGGGGTCTCTCCGCATTTCCTGTAAGCCATGTGATTGTCATCAGTAAGTTCCCCCGTTGATTTCAGACGACCAGCCCACACGAGTGTTACCCGAGCTGGCGGTCACTGTCAGGATGTCACCCACGTTGCCGCTGGATGGCAGTCGAGAAGGAAGTGCTGGGCTTCCCGCAGCCACGATCAGGTCTCCCGGAGTGGTGAGGATCGCTGAGAGCACGAACTTCGCGGAATTCACACCGATGGTTCCCGTCCCCGTGATCGGGTTGGGAGTCATCAGGATCGTCTGGTCATCGGAAGGAGACAGATGGATCGGGTTCGCCGGGGCGGCGGGATCGACCCACGCAAGCTGACCGCTGGCGTTGACGGACAGAACTTGACCGTTGGAGCCGATGTTTAGGGCGGAGTACGTCCCGGCACCAGTTCCGTAGAGGAGCTGACCCGCGAGCGCGAAGGCGGAGTTTGGAACGTACTTTGTGAGGGCGGTAGTGTCGACGTTGAAGCCGATGACGGGTGCGGTGGCTGTGCCGGTCTTGGTGATTGGGGCTGTTACGGAGACACTGGTGACCAGAACGTCCGATGCCTTTTTCCAAGCTGGCTGCCACGCTTTGTTTGGGCTGAGAGTGAAGCTCTGGAAGTCCCCACTCAGTAGGTAGAGTGCGTTGACGTCAACTGGGGGCGGATACAGAACGGTTGAGTAGTTGGTGTCGCCTATGCTACCGGTCCCTCGGGGGTAGCCATAGACCATCTGGCCAGCGTTGACGTTGATAACATTGCTGCTCCACTGGACGCATCTCTCGTCTTGGAAACTCTGTGAGATATTGAACTGGTACTCGTTTTCGTGGAAGATCGGAACAAGGACTTTGTGATAGGTGATGCTAGGACTGTCTTGGAATCCCCCAACATCTGGCGGTCCCCATTCGACGTACTGGCTGGCGGCGAGACCGTTGTAGCCCTTGAGAACGTACTTGTTGGTTGCGCTCGCAAGAGGACTGAACGAATTGACCCAGTCGTAGCCAGTGGCGTCGGCGTAGAGCATAGCGCCCCCGCTTTTGGCCCGGTACGCATCAAAGGTGACGACGGTGTCGCCGTCAACTGCGATTGTCCCGGTGTCTGTGATGGTTCCACCCGTGAGTCCATAGCCAGCGGTGATGCTCTTCACCGTCCCGGTCCCACCTCCACCACCGCCAGTGGAGGAGATCTGGAAGTTGCCACTGCCGGGAGTCACCTCGGTGATGGTCACGTTGGTGCCGGCGGTCAGCTGGAGCACGCCCGTGTTCTTGACCGTGAAGTTCCCGGCGTTGTTCGTCAGGTTGATGCCCGCACCTGCAGTCAGGCCAGTCACAGCAGCTGAGATGCTCCGAGTGTTGCCCGTGCCAGCGACAGTGATGCCGCTGTTCCCTGCTGTCACATTCGTCAGCACGTTGCTGCCGATGTTGAGCGTGACAGCACCGGTTGAGCCAGAGACCGTGATGTTTCCACTGGTTCCGGTCAGAGAGGTCACACCAGTGTTCTGGACAACGACCGCACCAGTTGTTGGGGAGACGCTAATTCCAGCTCCGTTTCCGGTCACGGAAGCAACCGCTCCGCCACCGCCACCAGAGGCAGAGATGTTGAAGACGCCCGTGCCTGTTCCAGTCTCCTGGATGGTCACGTTCGCACCTGCAACGAGGCCGACAACACCAGTGTTAACGATGGTAGCTTCCGGGCCAGTGGCGTTAGTGATGCTGATGCCTTTGCCAGACTTCAGGTTGTTCAGGCTACCAACTGCATTGATAGTTGGGTTGTTCGCAGTTCCACCGATGGTTACGTTCGCGCCGGCAGTCACCGAAAGAACACCGTTGTTGGTGATCGTTGTGACAGGACCAGTTGGGGAATTCACCTGGATGCCAGTGCCAGCTTGGATGGTTGTGATGCTGCCACCACCTCCACCACCTGCGGCGCTGATTGTCACTTCGCCTGTGCCCGAGACAGGGGAGATCGAGACGTTGGAACCAGCAATGATCTTGGTCACGCCAGCAGTTCCAGTGGCGTTCACCTGCCACACACCGTTGCCAACATTCTGCACGGTGGTTCCGGTTCCGTTCTGCAGAGAGATGACACCGGAGTTGGCAATCGTCGGATGCTCAGCTGTGCCACCCACGGTGATGCCCGCACCGGCAGTCACGTCGAAGACGACGTTCTGCAGACTGAGGGTCACGTTGCCCGCATTCACATCGGGGACAACGTTCGCACCGTCTTGGATGCTCAGAACGCCAGAGTTGGCGATGGTCGGATTGGGGCCGAGCGGGTTGGTGATGTCGATGCCAGCGCCTTCGGTCAGGCTGGTGATGGTTCCGCCACCACCGCCAGAGGAGTCAACCTTCCACACACCAGGCGACACCTGGCTCACTGTGGTGTTGAGACCGTTCGTGAGGCTCACGACGCCGGTGTTGGCAATCGTGCGAGTGTTGCCAGTGCCAGTGATGGAAATGCCGGTGCCGTTGACGAGGTCCGTCAGGATGTTGGGTCCAGTCAGAGAGACGTTGCCGTCGGTGGTCGTGGCGACAATTGGGGCACTCGCTGTGACACTCAGCACACCTTCGTTGCTGATGGTGAGAGTCGTGCCAGTGATGTCGGTCGAGATGCCAGGACCGTCGTTGACATCCGTGATGGGGGCATTTGTCGGGGTCGCCCACAATGGGGCGGCACCCACACCTTGGGAGGTGAGGACTTGGCCTGCTTGACCGAAGTTGGAGTCGCCGGATGTGCTCCACGCACCTGCGGGGTTGGCGTAGAAGCTGACCCGACCTGCACCTGTCGCCAGTGCGACGGAGTCGTGCATGCCGGGGGTCCCTTGCCAGTTGCCCACGATGGTGTTGTTGAAGCCAGCACCGACTGAAGAGCCGGCGGTCTCACCGATGAGGACGTTGTTGGTTCCGCTGACGGCGATGCCTGCGTTGTAGCCGTAGTAAGTGTTGTTGGTGTTGGTGCTACCGTAGACAAGACCCAGAGTGGTGGGTGTTGCGGGAGATGC
>Ga0208783_10000118_pt1 | contig 45751 bp, 45 predicted proteins | sample DEB19_08_DNA_2_FD_184529 | JGI IMG/M metagenome (GOLD analysis project Ga0208783, IMG submission 184529) | Aqueous microbial communities from the Delaware River and Bay under freshwater to marine salinity gradient to study organic matter... | ecosystem: Environmental > Aquatic > Marine >... | reverse complement strand
GAACCGTGGCGTACTTCATTAACGAAGTGCGCTTTTGAAGTCGGTCCCCACCCTCTTTCACGTCCTATCCGGCCAAACATTGCCTCGTAGTGGGGCCATAACTCTTCGATTGCTTGATCATCGTCATCGCTGATGTGACCTGGCGAATGTATTGAAATTGGAAGAACTTGATGGCCAAATTCTTTCATCGCAGTCCTATACAAATCGGAGAACGGCGCAAAGCGCGCGGGGTCTCCTCCAATAATCGCAATTGCTAACTTTGCATTCAGTCGCGCTGCTCGAACCACCGATTCTGGAGTTCCACCAACGCCGACGCGAAGTGGAATAGAGCCTCTTTCGGTCTTGGGATAAATCTCTTGATTATTCAATGGCGCTCGAGTCGTCCCAGACCATGTAACTGCATGTTCTTTGAGAATTTCGACAAGGAGTTCTAGTTTTTCCTCGAAGAGAACTCCGTAATCTTTTAATTCATAGCCAAAGAGCGGAAATGATTCAATAAAGGATCCGCGACCTGCGGTAATTTCAGCACGACCGTTGGAAAGTGCATCGAGAGTTGCAAATCTTTGGTAGACCCGAACTGGATCATCACTTGATAGAACAGTGACACCTGTACCTAAAATGATTTTCTTCGTTCTTGTTGCGATTCCCGCGAGCACAGTGTCAGGAGAAGAAATTGCAAAATCATCTCGATGGTGTTCGCCGATACTAAAATAATCAAGTCCTAGTTCGTCTGCGAGTACCGCTTGGTCAACGACGTTACGTATGGTCTGAGCAGCCGAAATCGGATTGCCAGCATCGTCTTGCTGAGTATCACCAAAAGTATCAAGGCCAAATTTCAGATTATCAATGTCCATAACGCCCAAACCCTATCAGCGTTAGTTGAAAGTTCAACTAATAACTAGGGGCGCTGATATTTTGCAACCAGCACTGACTTTGCAATCATTTTTCCTTCGATTGCCTTCAATAAAACAACTTCCGTCGCTTGTGAAGGATCGAGTTTCAATTTTTCGGTTAGTGCAAAAGCTGTGATGGTGTAGTCCTTTAAACCTGAACCTTGTGAACAAGGCGGGGTGTACCCCAACTTCTTTCCCTGGAAATTCTGGCCCAGAGTTCCGATATTTGTGGCTCCTGCCGGAATGATTGTGGTGTTTGTGGGAATGTCATAAAGGATGAGATAAAAATGATTTCCAATATCGACCTCACCTGGTCGTAAAGGTCCAGGAATCGTGTCCATAATGACAGCAAGTGATTGGGCATTACTAGGAACGCCAGAAAAGGTAAGCGCTGGTGAAATTCCAAGTCCATCGCAAGTATTTGCTTTCGGCAACATACCACCATTGCTGAATTCAGGACTTCCTACAGTAAATGGCGTCGAAGCCTGAGTTGTAATTTTGGGAGCGGCAAGAATTTTTGTCCGCAAAAGAATCGTGTTTTCTAATCTCAAATCGGATGACCACACTAATGACGACGTTTGTGCCCAAGTGAAATTGAAATATCCATCTTTAACACCAACTGCAGCTGCAGTAAATTCAGTTGCGTTCTTCCATGAGGAATCTTTATAGGTTGAGGAATACCAAGATGTCGGAGCCTTCGTCACGGTCGTCTTGCAATCCAGCAGCGGATTTTTTGACTTAACACACTCCTCGTTGAGCGGAGCTTTATTAGTGACGAATACCTTCCAGGATTTATTTGTGGCAGTGATAACCTGTTTCGAATCCAATTCGCGAATTTGGGCGATGATTCCACCATCACCGATTTGTTGGTTAGGTTTTCCGATGTATTCCAAGCCTGAGGCGTTTTCTACATAATCCCGAGCCATAATTCCGATGGTGAGCGGGTAGCTGGCTTTAAAAGATATGGCATCGCTATTGAAGGAGCGTTCGGAGGCGAAGGGTGTTGAGTCCTCCCCTACTTTCTTTCCATTTACATACAAGGCGAACCAGTTATCAGCCCAGATTTCGGCGGTAAAGCTATAGATCTTGGTTGCTGCAGGCGCTGATGTAGCAGGAATAATTCCCAAGGCAAGGACTCCAGCAAGTGCTGCTCCAACCACACGTTTCACTAAGCGCTCTTCACATATGAATCGAGAATGGTTCCATCGTGTTTAACGAAATCAACTTTGATAGAACTAGATGTTGTAGTCAATTTTAGAAATCCTGAGCCACCGATTGTTTTACCGGCGACATAGCCATATTCCGCAGCAGAGCTAGTTTTCTCGCCCGGATGACTTGGTTGGGGAAGAGTCTGATAGATAATTCCATCTAATTCTTGTTTTACATAAATGTGGTCATGTCCTTTGAACACAAAATCCACGCCGTTTTTTACCAGGAGTTGATGCACGGGTAAATCCCAGCCAGGACGATTTGTTGCAAAGCCTTCTGTTCCGTCTCGATTCAAACCTCCCCACTCGTTGTACTTAGCATTCTCACTGCCTCCTCTGGATTGTGCATTTCCGTAAAGGAGATGGTGAACATATATAAACTTATGTGGAGCTTTTGAACTTTCCAGCGTCGCTTTCAGCCAGTCGTATTGGGTTTTACCCAAAGTCCATTGCCAACCATCATCTTTCGGATTTGTGGTTGTGTACGTGAAAATATCCAAGACGACATGTAACGCATTTGGACTTGTGAATGAATAATAAGCTAGATCTGGAGTTTGTGAAGGAAAATACTCTTTTCGATATTTCTTAGTATTGAAATTGCTATAGCCCAATTCTCCGTCATGATTACCTAAAGTGAAGTAGTAGGGGATATTTCCGAGAATTGCGTAATAATCTTTCATCATCTGAAAACGTGATCTAATACTTGCGTCTGATTTATCTGACAATTTATCCGTCATGAAAATGTCGCCGAGATCCATCAAGAATGCCGGTTTAGCTTTCACAATTTGACCCAGAGTCGCTTTATAGATGTCAGCTGACGAGGCTTGATCCATATGGGGATCTGCTTGAATGGCAAAAACGTATTCCTCCCCCGCTTTAGTTGTAGTTACAGAAAGTTGAGGTAGAGCGCTAAAAGTTGTTTTAGTTCCAGTCGCATATCTCGCCCGGAGATAGATTTTACTTTCTTCTTTCAAGCCTTCGATATTTATTAGCGCATTCATACCTTTTTGAACGCTTGAAGTAGCAGACTTTCCTATGTATTTTGTTTTGCTATACCCATATTCAACATACACACGTGAAGTGACAGAGCTTGTGATGGTTACGGAAATAGAAGTTGCGCTGACAGAAGACACATTCGCGCTTACAGGTGTCGCACTAGCTCCTTGTGAAATCTCAAAGGTACTAAAGCCAATCATTAAAGTTAGAACCAAGATCAATCTCATTTTGTTTCTCTTCATCGATTTCATTTTCTTGCATACACCTCAGTTCGAGTTGTTCCATCAGGATTTATAAATTCCATTGTTGCGTTTGTAAGAGTTGCGACGTATTTCATTTGATAATCAGATCCATTTAGCGAGTAAGTAAGAATATAAGAATCATTTCCAAGTCTTTCAAAACCTGTGATCGCTGCACCTCTCAACGGCGTCCCCGCGGGACGAAAGCCTTTCGTCACCGCCTGAGGATCGACTTGCCCATCAACTTCTGCTACGACACCTTTAAAACCACCGTTGATATAGGGATAAGTTTTTGTTCCATGATAGTGATATTTCTTTTTTGCACCGAAATGTCCATTGAATTCGTCAAGTCCTACCGCAACTTTCCCGTCAACTTCGGTCTCGCCATAAATTGGAAATCCGTCCAGTGCGTAAGCGATAGGAACTTTCTTCCCAGCGATTGCCTGAAGATGAAATGGCGCCATGTGGTAGTGATAATCATCGGCGCGACCACAATGACCGCCCCAATCATCCAACTCACCCGTCAAATATGCGTCTGTTCCTTTATTCGTTAAGGCATTGAAAATTGGTACTCCGTTTATCGCAACTGCGATAGCGCCCCGAAGAAAGTGATTCTTTGCAGAAATCGGGGTTTTACTTATGACCGGAGTTACGGGAATAGGCCAGGCATTCGTTCCTGTGTAGGGATGCGGTGTTGGTACTTGTTGTTGCCAGGCTTTGATTCCAACCATCATCTGATGATCCGGTATGCCATTACTCTCGACTAAGTAGTACTTACCACTCCGAAATACTTTGACTGACTTAGCAAAAGCTGAAAAACCTGGAAGTTTGGCAACAGTCGCAGCTTCCGACAAAGATTTGGGAATCAATGAATTTAGAGCAATTCCACCAATAGCAATCGCGCTAATTTGAAGCAGTCTTCTTCGACCAATTTCGTCGAGATGAGTTATTTCGTGATCATGGTTCATATTTAAGCCTTGGGACTCACCGCATACTTATGTGCAATTTCAAGATTCTTTCGTCCCGAATCTTTCGAGCGTGCCGCTAGGAAATACTCGACAGTCGCTTGTTTTGGCCCGACAGTAACTCGAACGTGTCCAGAGTTCGGAGCCTTTGTTCCTGATTTGTAAGCGGTCTCGTTGAAATACGAAAATGTGTCATCCGCTGGATTCGGCATCGATTGATAAATCAATCCATCTCGCTCTTGGGTGACGAAAATATGGTCATGACCTTGGAAGAATATGGAGACTTTGTTCTTCACCATGAGATCGTGAATCGGCAACTCCCAATTTGGTCGTTCCTTTGCGAATGTTGTGGCTCCCTTTGGATCCTTTCCACCCCACTCGTAGTCGTATGAAAGTTCGACTGCACCACGACCAGTTCCCATAACGTGATGAGCAAATACGAATTTGTATTTTGCAGTGCTTGTTTCAAGGGTTTTCTTGAGCCAGGCGTATTGTTCATCACCGATACCAATTGCCCACATATCTTTCGTTTTGCCGTTACCTGCGCCGCCCGTTGCCGTTCCTTTTTTGTTCCCTGCTCCTCCTCCACCGCCGGATGCTGGAGTGTCACCCGCTGTGTCACCAGCAACATTGTCGACCGCATTCTTAGAGTGCCAATATGGATCCAGCGTCACGAATAGCGCGTCACCCCAAGTCCAGGAGTAATAGTCACGAGGAAGTCCAACTCCGGGCACTTCTGTGGAGTTTCCTGAATAAAAAGCATCGGGCGCCGGAAGCGGGTAATACTTCAATCGAGCATTGCCAGCTAAGACCGCAGGATTTGTGACTGAACCATCAAGTAAATATGCAGCAGCCTGCTCGTGATTTCCATTGATAAGAAAAACTGGAACGCTTGCGCCAATAACGCCGAGCCAATCACGATGAGTGCGATAAATCTTTTCAACGTTAGCTTGATTCGCTTGGCCTTTGCCGATGAGTGGATCGATACTGAAATCATCGCCCATAAGAATATGGAAATCTGGTTGTTGTCCCGCAACGTTTGCCATAGTCACGTAGTAAAGCTCTGAATTAAACATCTTTCCGTTTCGTTCTGGGTGCGTATCTCCATGTACGGTAAAAGAAAAAGTTGATGCCGCTTTTTTCGCAGTAGAAAATGAATATTGTTTACCAGTCTGAAAGGTCTTTGAATTTCCCGTTGAGTATCTCACTCGGTAGTAAACCTTTGAGCTTGCCTTCAATCCTGCCAAATCAATAACCATTGGATTTCCAGGTTCGATCGCAATAGTTTGTGACTTTCCGGTGTATTTAGTCTTGGTGTATCCATATTCAACGTAAGCATTAATTTTTTCCGATGCAAGAATGCTCATTGCAATTGAATTGTTTGTTGGTCTACCAAGGATTATGTTGGCAATCGATGGAGTCGCACCGATTGCTTGTCCAATTGCCGTATTCGCAAATGCTGTTGCGGCAGCCGCCACTAGCAAAGAGCGGCGAGAGAGTGGCTTTTGAGCCCAATAATGGAGCAAGGTCTTTGAGTCGTATGACATACGAGCAAGTTACGCCGACTAGTGAAAAACGACAGACGTTTCCGGTGAGAATTATCTGTGAATTGGCCCTGTATCTGGCTATCCTCGCGAAATGAAGCGGATTCTCTATATTCCCTTCGATCATCTTCATCGTGATTTTGGGGTGCTGAAGGGCTCATGTCCAGAACATGATGTTGTGGTCCTCATTGAAAGCAAGCGAATGTGCACGGGTCGTAACTGGCACCCAGAGCGCCTCTTCTACTTGATTTCGAGTGCTCGGCATTTTGCCGAAGAACTTCGCGCTGATGGATACCAAGTTGAGTACATCAAGGCTGAGACAACTATTGATGGTCTGAAAAGTGCATTGAAAAAACACGGCAATTTACCGATTGAATGTGCTGAGCCCTCCTCTTTTCGACAATATAAAGCGCTTCTTGAATTTGGAGTCACCTTTATCCCTAATGATTTCTTCTTAACTCCCCGCTCGCTTTTCGCTGAATGGGCGACTAGCCAGAAGTCCTATCTCATGGAGAACTTCTACCGTAAACAAAGAGTGCGACTAAATATCTTGATGAACGGATCAAAACCAGAAGGCGGCGAGTGGAATTTTGATAAAGATAATCGACTACCTCCGCCGAAGAATTACCAGTGGCCTAAGTACCTAGAACATCCTCGCGACCCAATTGATAATGAAGTAGCCCAAGAGTTGGGTTACCAACCTAAGAACTACTGGACAACCACGCGAGATGGCGCGTTAAAACAATTAGATTATTTTCTTAAACATCACTTTGAGAATTTCGGGCCTTACGAGGACGCCGTCACATCCGAGAATTGGGCGCTTCATCATTCATTGTTGAGTCCATATTTGAATAATGGACTGCTTCACGCTTCGGAAGTGATTCGTGCGGCCATGAAACGATATTCAAAGGGAGACATCCCGATTTCGTCAGCTGAAGCTTTTGTCCGACAGATTATTGGATGGCGCGAATATGTGAATGGAATGTATTGGTTTTTGGGCGATTCATACCGCGAAAATAACAAGCTGGAATCGCAGATTCCTTTGCCTGATTTATACCGTGACCCAAGCAAGACCAAGATGAACTGCCTTAAAAGCACTGTTATCGATATCAATGAGCGTTCGTGGGTTCACCACATTCCGCGATTGATGATCCTTAGCAATTTCGCTCTCATTTCAGGAATAAACCCTCAGCAATTCTTGGATTGGATGAGGGAGGTTTTTGTTGATGCAACAGATTGGGTGATGGTTCCCAATGTCATCGGGATGGGTCTTCATGCAGATGGAGGAATCATGATGACAAAGCCATACGCCGCTGGAGGGGCGTACATCTCGCGTATGACGAATTACTGCAAAGGTTGCTACTTCGATCCGAAGAAGCGAACGGGTGAGAAAGCGTGCCCATTTACTACTTTGTACTGGGACTTTTTAGATCGTAATCGGGAGAAGTTCTCACGCAACCACCGCATCGCTCAACAAGTTCGTGGGCTGAATCGGCTCGACGATCTTGAGGGCGTGAGACTTCGAGCTGATGAGATACTTAAACAGTTAGAAAAAGGAGCGCTCTAGCACGCACAAATCTGGTCTTTCGGAACTCCAGCTAACGCTTCATCAATGTGTTCACCACAACCTGACCAGGTCCATTTTCCACACTTGTTACATTTTACTTTGCTGCACATGAATGCACCTTATCTTTAACCAATATTGATTTCATAAGACCAGAGGTCTAGGTCATCTAAATTAACTGGAGTAAAGCCCTTACTCTCCAAAGCTGAAGCGATTTGAGCGCGATGTTCAGTAGCATGATGGATCGATTGTGACAAAATTGTGGAGCGCCAACGCTTCACCAAATTCCCTGAGTAATTCGTGAATTCTATTTGGATGTCATCTAATTGTGCGCACTTGAGTAGCGCAGCATCTACAGCAGACACTTGTTCAGCGAGCATTTCTAAATCGGAGATTTTTTCGATCTCTTGAATGCTGGTTCCAGGAACTGCTGGTCGATTTCCACTTATGCGAAAAGCATAGTTATCGGCCGCCTCAACTATGTGGTGGAGAATCTCCGCGACAAACCAATCGGTATTTGTCGCAAATGCTTTAAGTGCGTCTTCAGGTAAGCCCTGCAGATGCTTAATCGTTTCTTGATTGGCCCACGCCATGTGCTTCAACAATCTTTCAATTCCAATAGTCATTATTTCCCTAATCTATTTATTTAAGTCGGGGTAGAAAAGCATTAGTAGATTTCTGATACTCGCTGGCTCCAGGATATTTCTTGAGTAGTATTTCATCTTCATATTTGGCCTTGTACCAAAGCAAGGAATTCAAAGTTAAGAAGACGGCAAGGCTCGTAGGGCTCATTTTTATGAGAAGAAAGCCTCCAGATACTAGGAAAAGTGCAGAATAAATCGGATGGCGGATTTTGGAGTAGATCCCACTAGTGATAAGCGATGCATTCTCTTTGCTTTCAGGCATAACAGTGAGCGAATCTCCAAGCGCACGAAAGGAGATTGCAATCAGAAGACTTCCGATTACAACGAGCGTAGATCCAACAACTAGAGAAAAAAGTGGAACGTTTTTTCTTCCCGGAGCTATCACCATAACCACCAACAACACGAATTGAAGTGTGACGATGATTCTGCCTTTCATGGGAAAACTCTATCGGACTGGCTCTCGAACATTTAGTTGAAACTTCAACTAAATTGTGTAGGATGCCCACATGAGCCAATCCCAGTTGTTGCCGGCGGATACCCACATGGGCGCTGTCACATTATGGGTAGCAAATCTCGACACGATGATTCGCTATTACCGAGAAGGCGTGGGACTTCAACTACTCAGTCATGTTGGCAATAGAGCGGTATTGGGATTTAAAGATCTAGAAATCCTCATTCTTGAGCACAAACCGCTGATGAAACATGCTTCACCTCATGAAGCTGGGCTCTTCCACACCGCGATTCTCTTCCCTTCGCAAGCAGCGCTAGCAAAAGCGGTTGCATCGGTTGCACGTCAATATCCAGGCAACTTCACGGGAAGTGCCGACCATCTCGTAAGTAAAGCCTTTTACTTCAACGATCCTGAAGGTAATGGAGTTGAACTTTACTGGGATCGGGATCGAAGTGAGTGGAGTTGGGTACATGGCTCAATCGAGATGGATACGATTTTCCTTGACCCGAATCAGTTTCTCTCTGAACACCTCACAGATTCACCGGTTGAAGAAGATAAAAAAGTTGGTCATGTTCACTTAAGCGTCGGTTCAATCCCTGCGGCTGAAGAGTTCTATGTGAAAATGCTTGGCTTTGAAAGGACTATGAGTTGGGGTAATGCAGCAATATTTGTTTCCGCGGGTGGTTATCACCATCACATGGCAATGAACACCTGGAGAAGTAAAGGTGCAGGAAAACGTCAATTAGCTTTAGGACTCGGTAAAGTTGAAATTGTTCTAGATAGCCAAGATCAAGTCTTAGAAACTAAAGATCGGCTCGATTTCTACAAATTGGATACTTCACTGGATTCTAATGTTGCAAAAGTTGAAGATCCATGGGGAAATATCATCTTCCTACAATCAAAAACTTCTCTTCCGTCCTGATCCGCCCTTGTTGAATTTATTCTGATTACGAACGCGCTTGGCGCGGTTTTTTGCGCTCTTGTGTCGCGGCATGGATGGTGTCTTTTCTTTAATTTCTTTTGTAGGGATTCCTGTTGGTTCCTTAGCTCCGGTAATACTTATTAACTTCTCATCTAGAGGCTTGATTGCCATAACCCAAGGTTCAACACCTGCACGACGAGTTATGCCTCCCACAGTGCGTTGTTCTTTATGGGTAGCAAGGGTCACGACGCGTCCGGTTTTACCAGCGCGCGCAGTTCGTCCCGAGCGATGTAAGTAATCTTTGTGATCAGCTGGAGCATCAAAATGAACAACGAGATCGATGTCATCAACGTGAATTCCTCGAGCAGCGACATCCGTTGCGACCAATACAGCTGATTCCTGATTCTTAAATCGAGCAAGGGTTCGCGTGCGAACCGCTTGAGATTTTCCGCCGTGCAAGGTGCCTACTTTGACCCCAGCGTTAGCCAAATTCAACGACAACTTGTCTGCGCCTCTCTTAGTTCGTACAAAGAAAATTGATTTTCCTTCGCGCGAAGCAATTTGGTTTGAGATATCGGCTTTATGAGCATGATCCAAAACAAATACGTAATGATCGCTCTTGGCCTTTGCACCCTCGATCTCCTTAATGGAATGAGACTTAGGTTCGTTCAGGTACTGATTGACCAGTCCATCCACACCACGATCAAGAGTCGCAGAGAACAACATTCGTTGACTGCCTTTTCGAGTCTGGTTCAGGATTTGCTTAACAACAGGGAGAAAACCCATATCGGCCATCTGATCCGCTTCATCAAGAACTGTTATTTGAAGCGCTTCAAAGCTCACTTCATCTTTTTCGAGTAGATCAATCAGGCGGCCGGGAGTTGCAACAAGTATCGATGTTGCTTTCTTCAGCGCATTAACTTGTTTTCCGTAAGGCATACCGCCGGCAATCACTACTGAGTCATGACCAATCGAGCGCGCTAATGGATGTAGTACCTCATCGATTTGTTGTGCGAGCTCGCGAGTTGGGGCAAGAACGAGTGCAAGAGGCAAGTGGGGCTTGGCGCGCTTTCCATAAATGTTATGTAGAAGAGCAAGACCGAATGCGAGAGTCTTTCCAGATCCAGTTTGTCCGCGACCCAAAATGTCGTAGCCAGCAATTGCATCAGGGATGGTCGCTGCTTGAATCGGAAATGGGACTGTAATGCCTTGGTTATAAAGAGTTCGAATGAGATCAGCATGAAGACCGAGGTCTTTAAAGGTGGTTTCTTGAACAGCAGTAAGTGATGACATGAAAATACGTACCAATCGATAGACATGTATGTCTCGTGGTGACTTGACGTATTTACGAAAAGATAAGACTTACATATAAGCGAGCTTTATGCTGCGCTTTGATTTACTTGATGCGGATGCATCGTTGATAAAGGTACAGGTAAATTCGTGAATTACCTAATTGACTCATTTTCACGCCTATCTTTGATTTATGGAGTGCTTATATCTTTTCGATTGAATTGAGCAATTGCTAGAACTAGCAAAATTACGCCTCCAACAAGGAGTTTAAGATTTCCTGCTGTATCAACACCGTTGAACAACGGCTGTCCACCGAGTCCCCACTCCATGGGGTTATAAGGAGTAATGGGATCAAAATCATCGACCAGCGCAGATAATGAATAAATCAAGAAAGCAATAAGCGAAAGTCCAGTCACCACTCCGATCGCCGATCCTTTATGACGACTAAATGCTCCGACTAAGAAAGCTACGCCGGTAAAAAAGATTCCGAGTGAAATACTCGACAAAGTTGCTGCAAGTAGCTTTGCTGTATCTATCTTCATTTCCACTGGATTCTTCAGAATGAGAATGTTTGCAACCGCCAAGAATGAAAGCGCAACTACTACAGTGATCGTCGCTGCTATTTTGGATAACAAGATTCGAGTTCGCGATATTGGCAATGTTATGAGAATGTCTGCCGTTCCTTCATCTTCTTCCTCGGCTGTAGCGCTCGCTCCCCATGTAGCACCGACTGCAATAAGGACAAGTGGAACCATCATGCTGTATAGCTCAGTACTGAGAAATCCAGGACCAGATGTGTAGTCCTGCATTCGAAAAATCTTTCGAATTGCTTCTGGATAAGAATCGAGAAAACCTTGGAGCGCGGCCGAATTCTCACGAATACTTGGGTAAATGGACATCTGAATGGAAACTAATAAAACCAACGTTAGTGACCACGCGAGCAAAGTTCGCCAGTGGTCCCACCAAGTTTTTAAATAAAGAGTAATCATGGCGCACTCACAAGTCCCAAGAAGATTTCTTCTAGTGAAGATTCCTCGGTTCGAACTTGATTCACGCCAAGTTCTACTGCCCGCTTCAAAAGTTCATTCTCGGAACCGGTTACTACACAGGTAAGAGAGCCATCCATTGCCTGAATCTCTTTGATATTTGGAACTTTGAGGAAATCACTATTGTGAATTGGTTTATCAAAGAACAACTCGACCTTTCGTCGCGCTTTAGCCTTCAGCGCCGAAATCTCATCAACCACCACAATTCGTCCTTTATCGACAATTGCAATGCGATCAGCTAAATGCTCGATTTCACTTAGAACATGCGATGACAAGATGACGGCCGCTCCCCTGGCTCGAGCCTCATTCAGCATCACTTCAAACTCGCGTTGAACGAGAGGATCAAGTCCACTTGTTGGCTCATCGAGAAAGAAGACTTCCGGAGAATGCATGAATGCCTGAATCACGCTTATTTTCTGTCGGTTACCTTTTGAAAGATCATGGATATGGTCATCAAGTTCAAGATCTAGTCGATTCGCGTATTGGTTGATTTCTTTCTCAAGTTCAAGTTTTCGCATTCGCGCAATAAAATGTAAGTAACCACGAGCAGTGAAACGGTCATAAGTCGCTGCAATACCGGGAAGGTAACCAATCTTGCGCTTTAACTCGATATCTGGAACCAGCGCATTTACTCCGAGGATTGTTGCGTTACCGCTAGTTGCTTTGATTAAGCCCAATAGAGTCCGAATGGCCGTCGTTTTGCCAGCCCCGTTTGGTCCAAGGAATCCCATGACTTCACCATGGTGGACATCGAATGAAACCTCTGTGATTCCTCGAGTCGCTCCGTAGTTCTTCGTTAATTTATTGAGGCTAATGGCAATATGCGAACTCATTAGTCAAGAATTTCTTAGACTACCCACCGCTAAGTCTCGAAATATTCGCCTCTCACACACGAGAGTGCTTTAAAAACAAAGCTTTATTTAAATCGCGCGTGAACTTCTTCCATATATTCCGGATCCAAGAATCGAGGACTCCATGGTTCGGATATGTGGTCGCCATCCCAACCTGGGATGACATGGAAATGAATGTGGAAAACGCTCTGCAAACCTGCTGTTCCATTACATTGCAGAATGGTAATTCCGTCAGCTTTCAACTTCTCTTTGACGATATTTGCGACTTTTTTAGTGGCTACTGCAAGTTCTCGTAGCGTTTCATCGGGAGTTTCATGAATATTCTCGAAATGTGATTTTGGGATTACCAGAGAATGGCCATCCTTAGCTTGTGTGCGATCAAGAAAACTTACGAAATTTGCATCTTCATAGACTTTCCAGGAATCGAGATCTCCTGCGACAATCTTGCAGAAAACACAGTTGCTAGTCATGGCCCAATAGTAATGCAAGCCGAAGGTAGACAACTGGGAGTTGATTCCTCCCAATTGATGCATTCACTATCGCGTCTAATTCAAGTTCTTATCCGCCCAAATACATATTGCGTCGTAATGAAATTTCCCCAAGCCTTCAGCAACGCCTTCATAAGAGTCTCGATATGGGGACGGGAGTACATAGCTCATAGCTAATGATTTGTACGCTTCTTTGGTTGGCGTCCAAAACTGAGAGCAAAACTCAAAATGACGCTTGACAAGCGATTGCACCGATTCGTCAGATACTGATATCCCAGATTTCATCTTCTCAGCAAATTCGGTAGTCAATTCGCCGAATACTTGAGTGAATTCCTTAATCTCTTCCGGAGTATAGTTATTTTGATATTGCTCGGCATGAATTCCAAACTTCATATCCGTATCTTAATTCCTACAGAATCTTGGAAGAAGAGTCGCCCTATAAGCCGGATTCTGTCGAGAATCACCATCCATCTAGATCTGTAATTACTTACAGATTCAAGCAACCTACCCGGTGACTCGTGTGGGCACACTCAAACGCCACCTGCATGGTCTTGCTCCAAGTTGGGTTTACCTAGCTACGCATATTGCTACACGTACTGGTGGTCTCTTACACCACCGTTTCACCCTTACCACTCTCTAGTGAACTAAAAAATGGCGGTTTACTTTCTGTTGCACTGGTCCCGCGGATTGCTCCGGGTGGGAGTTACCCACAACTTTGCCCATTGGAGTCCGGACTTTCCTCGGTGTTATGGATGAATCCATATCAACGCGGTGATCCGGGCAACTCTTCTTGAAAGGAATCATACTTTGAAAATTGTGGCGTTGTCACCCGAGTTCCTCTAGGGTGCTACACATGATTCAAACAGTTGACGCAGATTTCTTGGCTTTGCCACTTGACTCGGTTTCCAGCGCCGCGATTGCTTCTGCACAATCTATTGGTGCATCACATGTTGACGTAAGAATTGAGAGAACGAGAACTGGTTATCTCTCGTTACGTGATGCAAAACCTGAAACCCAGAGCGATGAAACGAATTTTGGAATTGGTGTGCGCGTGATTGTTAATGGCGCATGGGGATTTGCATCGTCACCAGATGTTTCCGTTGATTCTGCTACAAAGTTAGCTCATACCGCTGTGGCAATGGCTAAAACCTCAAAGCCTCTCTCAACTGAAGAGATTGCTCTGGCTCCTGAACCTGTGTATTCAAAAAAGAGTTGGGTTTCTGCTTACGAAATAGATCCTTTTCACGTTTCAGATTCAGAGAAGAAAGAGCGATTAGCTTCACTGAGTTCCAAACTCTTATCGTCAAAAATTGTCAATCACACAAGTGCACACACAATGTATGTGAAAGAACAGAAACATTACGCAGACTCTGCAGGAACCAGCACTACTCAACAACGAGTTCGAGTTCAAACTCAGATTGAAGCAATTTCAATTGGCGCGCATGGATTTGAGTCGATGCGGACGCTCGCCCAACCCGCAGCCTATGGATGGGAGTGGATGGGAAATTCCATCTGGAACTGGGATTCTGAAATAGACCAACTCCCAACACTTCTCGATGAGAAAGTAAAAGCGCCTTCCGTGGAACCTGGTCGGTATGACTTACTTATTCATCCCTCAAATCTCTGGTTGACGATTCATGAATCTATCGGACATGCCACTGAACTAGATCGAGCCATTGGTTACGAAGCGAATTACGCAGGAACCTCCTTTGCGACTCCGGACAAACTTGGAACTCTTAAATATGGATCTGCCCTGATGAATGTCACAGGTGATCGCAATACAGAACATGGATTGAGCACGGTCGGTTGGGACGATGAAGGTGTCGCTGCACAGCGCTGGGATATCGTCAAAGACGGCGTACTGGTGGGCTACCAATTAGATCGTCGTATTGCTGCCCGCGTGAATCAATCTCGAAGTAATGGTTGTGCTTTCGCTGACTCTCCGGCTCATGTACCAATCCAGCGAATGCCTAATGTCTCGCTACAAGCCAATCCACAAGGACCAACTCTTAATTCGTTAATCGAATCAGTAGAAGATGGCATCTATATCTTGGGTGACAAATCCTGGTCAATCGATATGCAGAGATACAACTTCCAATTCACTGGTCAGCAATTCCATCGAATTAAAAATGGGAAAATTGTTGGTCAGCTCAAGGATGTTGCTTATCAAGCAACAACCACAGATTTCTGGGGCGCTATGAAAGCTGTTGGCGGTCCATCTACTTACGTACTTGGTGGCGCATTCAATTGCGGTAAAGCGCAACCTGGTCAAATCGCTGCTGTAAGCCACGGTTGCCCGGCCGCAGTATTCGACAAGATCAATGTCCTCAATACAGTTGCGGAGGCTGGCAAATGATTTCAGCACAAGATCTGATTGAGAAAATTCTCTCTCGCTCCACAACTGATGACTGCATCGTTGTCGTCAAAGATAAAACACAAGCTAACTTAAGATGGGCAAGCAGCACTCTCACAACTAATGGAGTAATACAAGAAAGAAGCGTTACCGTCATTGCGTTTATTGCGATGAATGAATCGATGGCAGCTGGCGCAGTAACTCGCACCAATGTAGATGAAAGTGATGTTGATGCTCTTCTCTCTGAGGCCAAAGCAGCAGCGCTTGCTTCGGGGCCAGCTGAAGATTACGCACCACTTGCCAGAGATGTTTCCTTTGGCGATTGGCGCGCTCCCCACAATCCAACGGGGCCAGATGTATTTGCGAAATTCGCACCTGAGCTAGGCGAAATGATGCGTCGTTCTCAAAGCGATGCAATCGAACTTTTCGGCTATGCCGAACATACACACCAAACAATCTGGGTTGGTTCTAAAGGTGGCATGAGACTTCGACACGATTCTCCAGTCGGCCGCGTTGAAATGACTGGTAAATCTCATGCACGTTCACGTTCCACATGGGATGGAATTGAAACCCATGATTTTGCAAATGTTTCGGTAGCAAATATTGATAAGAACATCCGCCAACGCTTGGCATGGCAAGAGAAAAAGATTGATCTGCCTGCTGGACGATATGACACCGTCTTACCTTCAGGCTCTGTTGCCGATTTATATGTTTACATGATGTGGGTTTCTGGGGCGCGTGATGCCTTTGAAGGCCAGAGCGTTTTCTCTAAGATAGGTGGAGGAACTCGCGTTGGAGAAAAACTTTCTAATGTAGCACTCCAACTCTTCAGCGATTCTTCTCACCCACAACTTTCAGGAGCGCCATTCGTCTCTGCTTCAGCCAGTAGCCCGTTCACATCAGTATTTGATAACGGTCAGAAACTACCAAGGGTTGATTGGTTCTCCGAGGGTGTTCTGCAATCTCTGGTTCAAACAAGAGCAAGTGCCAAGTTAACTTCGTTGCCTTATACGCCGATTGGTGACAACTTGATTATGAGCGTTGAAGGCGGACAAGGCTCACTTGAAGATCTTGTGAAAAAAGTTGAACACGGACTATTGCTCACAACGCTCTGGTACATCCGAATGGTTGACCCAAATTCGCTATTGCTCACCGGTCTCACTCGTGATGGCGTGTACTACGTTAAAAATGGTGAAGTTCAAGGTGCCACAAATAACTTCCGTTGGAACGACTCCCCCGTTAGCTTGCTTTCGCGAATTTCTCACGCTGGTACGAGTGTATGGACACAACCTCGTGAATGGGCAGGCGATGTCACAAACATGGCAGTCCCACCTTTGGTTTTCAAAGATTTCAATATGTCGACTGTGAGCCCAGGTAACTAACTCTCAATTGAATTAACGGAGATGGCCTCGTTCATTGCTGGAGCGGACTGCCATCAATAAATCTGATGGCCATATTGAGATTGTTGAAATACTGCATGGTGAAACATCTATGTTGAAAATCGCAGTTGAATCGACCTTCATTGCCGCCGCTAACGCAGTCTTAATAATGCCATTATGAGTGACTACACAAACTTTCTTTCCAGGATATTCATCGACCAGTCCAAGTAATCCTTGGAGTGCACGAGCCATTGCTGATTCATATGACTCACCCTCAGGTGGCGCATATGAGGTGCTTGCCAGCCAATGCGCATATTCTTCTGGAAATGCTTCGCGTACTTCATCAATCGACATTCCATCCCAAACGCCAAATGAACATTCAGTCCAAATAGCATCCACACTTACGGGCAATCCAGTGGCTTTCGAAATTATTTCCGCAGTTTGACGAGTGCGTTGTAATGGAGATGTAATCAGCGCATCTGGTTGAATTTTTGCAATTTCTTGAGCGACGAGATCTGCTTCCATTAATCCTTTTGCCGTGAGTGCGGGATTGAGAGGGCCATCCCCCGAAAATTTTCTAAATGGCGTTAAGGGCGTTTCGCCGTGGCGCACTAAGTAAATTGTTGTGGGCACTTCACTCGAAATTAATCGTTCAGTCAGATAGTTCAATTGAATAGGCTCTTTAGCACTTTCGATGACGCCATCAAGTGCTTCGTTTACTAATCGATCTGCGTGCGTATTTGATTCACGCGGAACCCAGACAAATTTCAGAAGTTCATGGGCATGAATTTTTTTTGCCTGTAGGGCTAGTTCACGCATTTCTGGGTGGCGAATTTTCCATTTTCCACTCATCTGCTCGACTACTAGTTTGCTATCTAAACGAACTTCAATGTGTGCATTTGGATCAATGTCATGGGCTGCTTCAAGACCAGCAATAAGGCCGCGATATTCCGCAACGTTATTGGTGGCAATGCCAATTTTTCCCGATACTTCAGCGAGAACTTTCTCGCCTTCAAACACAGCTGCTCCGTAGGCTGCGGGGCCGGGGTTGCCTCGGGAGCCTCCATCTGCAGTAACAACTAACGTACGTGTCATCGCTACATTCTCACCAAGATGCGACGACACTCTTCGCAACGAACAACTTCATCGTCCGGGAGCGCATTGATTTTGCTTAGGTCCGCGGCATTGATCGTGAGATTACAACCTTGGCATTGGCCGGCATGAAGTCGAGCAGCTCCAATCCCATCGGCGCTTGTGCGAATTTTCTCGTACAGGGCTAGTAACTCCGGTTCGCATTCGTTTGCTAAAGCAGAGCGATCGCTAGAGGTTGAGTTCTTTGCGCGAGTGATCTCTTCCAGAGCCGCATCTTTTTCGCGAGAATATTTAATGACTTCTTCATGAAGTCCGTCGCGTTCCTTGGCCAGCGAAGTAATTCTTTGATCTAGAGCTTCGATTCTTACTAAGACTTCTAACTCAATCTCCTCTAACTCTGCACGTCTTTTTGCTAAAGACCCAATTTCATGTTGAAGCTGTTCCAACTCCTTTGGAGAACCCTGACCTGAGGCTAACCTTTTTTCATCTCGTTCTATGCGCGAGACAACTTGCTCAACATCTATTTCAGACTTTGAAAGCTCATGTTTGATATCGCTTTTTTCTGTTTCAGCAGCAACACATAAGTCGCGGGCAGTTGCAAAAGCAATAGTTTTCTCGTCAAGAATTCGTGAGACTGGAAGATTCTTGGCTTTGTGATCTAATTGAATAAGCGAAGAATCGAGCGCTTGTAGCGCTAGTAGTTTCTCTTGAGCCGATTTTGAAGCTTTCATCACTGCCCTACTTTAGGCTAACTCTCAGACTTCTATCGTTCGCGTAAATCATCGCTTTCACTTACCCTTGAGTCACTTATGAGATTTCGCGCACGATTCGTTTTCTTTGCACTTATTGCAACCCTTGCGCTGTCTCCTGCCGCTCACGCAAAGGCCCCGGTCCCAGGAGCGAAATGTACGAAATGGAAGATCACTCAGATTCACCAGGGCAAAAAATTCACCTGTATTAAATCTGGCAAGAATTTGGTTTGGAGTAAGGGCGTAGTGATCAAAATTGCCGCAACCCCAACGCTAACTCCCTCACCCACTCCAACAGCAACAACCACACCAACTCCGACTCCAACTCCGACTCCGACTCCCTCACCCACTCCAACTCCAACTCCAACAACGGTGACGTACACGATGGAACAAGTAAGAGCAAATAACTCCAGTGCGAAATGCTGGTCAGTTATCGATGGAAATGTTTACGACCTTACTCGCTGGATTAATTCACATCCCGGCGGTGCAGGCGCAATTCGTGCATTATGTGGAGTAGATGGTACGAATTCGTTTAATGGCCAACACGCGAATCAAAGTAGTCCAGCACAACGTCTAAATTCTTATCTACTTGGCCCTCTTACAAAGTAATTTATTTCTTTAAACTTTTCAGGTTTAGTGCAATCATTTTGTGTAACAGCTTCTCATCTACTTTCCAATCCACAGGAACTTGAACCGTTTTCTTATTGACCTTGTATTCGACTAAGTCCTTTTTCATATCCTTCAAAACCGTAGCATTGAATGGTGCTATCAAAATATGATTTTTTAAAACCGAAAGACCAAATAAGTAGGCCTTGTCTTTTTTCAGCATGGGCTGGTTCCAAGCAATGACCAGCTCTAGTTTTGGATATTTCTTATTAATAACCCTAAAAATTTTCTTCACGGTTTTTTGTTTCACGGGATCAAGCTTCTCTAGGAACGAATCAAAATTGTCGAATCGTCTAGAACTCTTCGACCCTCGAGAGTACATAACAAGCGCATTTGCGTGTGCCTGACTAAAACCATGCTCTTCTCGGAGAAATGCGATCTGTTCGGGGTATTTACGATCAGCAAGATCTTTCATAATGCCAAACCAATATTTCATAGGCTGGCCGTATTTAGCTTCTATCTTCGGGAAGTGAGAAGCGCGATCGTGATACTTAGGAGGCAACTATCTATTTCCTGCGGGGCGATGACCACAACCTTGGGGCTTTGAACAGCAGCAGGTGCAATTATCTGGTGGGCAACCACACGGACATTTGAAATCTGAGTCTGACATTTTTAATCCTTATCAATCAAGCTTGTGAATCCCCATCCCCACGCCAAACAGAGAAGGAACACTCCAAGGACATACAGAAAAGTACCCATGCCAGAACTCTACTTCAAGGCTGACTTTCTGATGAGGCGCATGAGGGTAAATTTACTTCGTGGCGATATCCAAAAAATCTGCGGCCAATGCTATTTACAACAGGGCCCCGCAACCACATAAAAAAACGATGCTCGCAATGCGGAAAACGATATTAAGCATCGTTCCCGAAGCCGAAGAAGTGGTGAGCTACGGAATGCCTGCTTTTAAAGTCGATGGAAATATCGTTGCTGGAATATTGCATGCGAAAAACCATGTCGGTTATTACCCATTTAGTGGGTCAATAGTGAAGCTTTTCCCACAAGAATTGAAGAATTACTCCACAACCAAAAGTGCCATTCACGTTCCAGTTGATAAACCACTGTCGAAGACCTTATTAAAGAAATTAATTAGGGCTCGTATTTCTGAGTGCCCAATTAAGACCGGACAAATAGATATTTCTAAGTATTCGAAATTGGATCAATATTGGAAATCTATAGGTGTCGCCGCCCCAGCCCGACGTGGCTTAGTTGATAACAAGCTTTTCACCCTCACGGATCTTAGAAAATGGACCCGAAAAGATTTTATGCATATCCATGCAATGGGACCAAAGGCATCCCAATTGATTATCAAGGAGATGCGACGCAAGAAGATAACATTTAAAGGATAGAGCTTTGGAATTTAGGTGCTCTGGAAGAGTTTTTGAGTGGCGGGGTCCGGCTCCGTTTTACTTTGTATCAACTTCTCCTCAACTCTCGGCACGCATTCGCGAACGATCTCGAGCTTTATCTTATGGATGGGGCGTAATTCACATCCACGGAAAAATTAAGGGCATTACTTTCCAAACTGCAATCATTCCTAAAGAAGGCGTGTATTTCATTCCATTAAAGGATGCTGTACGTAAAGCACTCAAGATTGAATTGGATGACAGAGTCACAGTCGAGTTTGACCTCGGTAAAGAATAAGAAATAGCGCTGTATATTTCTCTTATGGAATTAACTACGTGTCTTTGGTTCAACGGGAATGCCAGACAAGCAGCAGAGTTTTACACAAGTATCTTTCCCAACAGTGAATTAGCAGATAATTGGATTGCTCCAACAGATACTCCAGGCAATAAGCAAGGTGAAGAAATAGTCGTAAACTTCAAGATTTTTGGGCGTCCATTTATCGGATTGAATGGTGGGCCACAATTCACTTTTTCAGAGGCAGTCTCACTTCAAATTCCATGTAGTAACCAAGATGAAATCGATCGATATTGGGATTTGCTGACTGCAGATGGCGGCCAGGAAAGTCAATGTGGATGGCTTAAAGATAAATTTGGGTTTTCTTGGCAGGTCATTTCGCCAGAGATGAATCAATATCTTGGGGGTAGTGATCATGAAGGTGCGCAACGCGCCACTCAAGCAATGTTGGGAATGAAGAAGATTAATCTTGCAGAAATGCGAATGGCGTACTTGGGTAATTAATACCCACAAGAGAGGGGGCTACCAATGAAATTTAGACAGATCGGATTGCGCATTTCAGATCTAGATCGTGCCGTGGCCTTCTATTCCAAACTTTTAGAGAGCGAAGTTATTGCACGGTTTGATAGCCCTGGTTTTGCTTTTTTGATCTCGACGGAGTAAGGCTCTTCCTTGACGTGAATGCTCCAAAAAGCGCTGTCTATCTGGAAGTTTCTGATGTACGAAAGAAGATTGAGGAATTGAAGAATGTTGGAATAAAGGTCGTCGGCGAGCCTCATGTCGTTTTTCCGGATCCGCAGGGAATATTTGACCGTCCCGGAAACGAATGGCTGGCATTTATTGAAGATTCAGAAGGAAATATGGTTGGGCTCATGAGTCGAGAAATACCGTAAGAAGATCTAACACTTATCGGAAGGAATGAAACACATATGACTACACAAATGGTTGATGGACTTAATTGGCTTGGAATCCTTGTCGCATTTCTGTTTTCTTTCATAAGTGGCGCTCTCTGGTTCGGCCCTAAGACTTTCTATCCCGTCTGGATGCGAGCACGAGGCATCGCTTCTGGTCAGCTAACAAATCAGCAAAATAAGCCAGTTCTTCTCTTCGGAGGAACACTTGTCGGAATACTGGTTCAGACCCTGACTCTCGGATTTATCATCACAAATCTTCAGCAACACCAAGCAGACTTTGACGTAATAGATGGAGCTTTCGTAGGTTTTGCATTGGGCGTGGGTATTGCCGCTTTTGCATCACTATCCCACCGACTCTTTGGTGGTGAATCACTTAAAGTTTGGATAATCGAAACTGCAAATGACGCAATTAACTTAACCGTTGCCGGCGCCATCATTGCTTTCTTTAACTAATTGAACTATCGAATATAAGGGCGAAGCTCGACCTTGCGATTGCAGCAGTAGGAACCTTCCATTGCCAAATCGTGAGCTTGAGCTTCTGAATCTGCTTCGATAAGCCAGAAACCGCTGAAAAATTCTGGTGCATCAAAGAGCGATCCGGGCTTTACTTCACCTTTGTTATTTCGATTATCGATAAGAGTTGCTTTAGAACCCGGTTGAATCCCCGCAGCAGTAATCCAGTGGCCATTGTTCTGAAGTTTTTCGTTGAACGCATCAATTTTCTGCATCTCGTCAGGACTTGCCGGATTATTGGGACCATCTATTACAAAGATTATAAAACGCATAGGGAAATCTTAATTGGCCAGATATTCTGCTCGTATGAAAACAGGGATATTGGGTATTACCCTTCTATTAACTATCTCTCTTATCCCAGCTCACTCCGCCACTCCCCCTAAATCAGGGTTAACGTGTACAAAACAAGGCGCCACAAAGACCTATCAGGGAAAGAAATACACCTGCATTAAATCCGGCAAGAAATTAATTTGGGATAAGGGTGCGTCAGTTGCAAAACCGATTGCGGCTCCTATCGCCTCTCCAACTCCTACTCCTTCTCCTACTCCTACTCCTACTCCTACTCCGCAAAAAGTTGTTTTTACTCCTTGGGCTTCGAGTTTTGAAACCAGATTGATGACTCAGACCGCTTTGGAAGCCACGAGCTCTTATTTTGGAAAGGTAACTCCTAGTAACAATTATGAGTTGATTATCGATCCACTCATAACGAATTCTGATCGAATTTGGATCACCTCCGCTCTTGATTACGCAAACGGTCTATTTAAAAATATTCCCCGGGAGAAAGTAAAAGTATTTCTTGGCACTACACATTCTTGGTCTAAAAAAACTCTCTCGTCGGCTGGACTCTGGATTGGCGATCCCAATGGAGAATTTCCTTGCAGCCAAGGAATAAATGACGCGTATTGCGCTGAGAAGAATCTAGTTCTTCTCATTTATAGCGATATATATGCGCCGAACTCACAATATCGATGGGATTTTGGTCGACGTTCAACACCAGCACATGAAATTTTCCACACTGTCCAATTTGCATTGGCTGGACCAAATGTCGGTAATGATCCTTTCAACCCTAATCCAATACATATTCCTCGGTGGTTAATGGAGGGAAGTGCCAATTATTTTGGATTTTATGTTGCAGACCGACTTGGATTTGATGTGTATCAGACCGGTAGAGATCAACAAGTAAACAATAATCCTGCTTATAGAACTATCGTTCCGCTTTCGCAATACGACAACTTCACATCTGATCCCTATGGGATAGGTCAAGCCGCTTCTGAATACTTAATTGCATCTGTTGGGTTTGAGAAATTCCTTAATATCTGGAAATTCACCAAGTCCGAGTCGAGTTTCGTTGAAGGTTTCAAGAAGGCTATCGGTTTGTCGATCGAGGATTTCTACACAAAATTTGAAGCGGCACGTGGATCATTGCGCATTGGTTCGTAAGAATTTGCAGAAAGAATCGAAGCTTGACACAGCCATGAAGTCTTTGAGACTACGGCGATTTTGACTTCCTAAGGATAAATCTGGTGGGCGCTGAGGGTTTTGAACCCCCGACCTACTCGGTGTAAACGAGCCGCTCTACCGCTGAGCTAAGCGCCCTTTCAAAATGCGTGCGCAGTCTATAACGAGGCTAGCGCTGTTTTGTAATCGGCGAGATTTCGCGCTTCCGCAGGGCTATTAACAACGCTCCAGCGCACGATTCCTTGCTTGTCAATCACAAAAGTTCCGCGTAGCGCTAAACCGCGCTCTGCGTTGAAGACTCCGTATTTTGTTGCAGTTGCGCCATGTGGCCAAAAATCGGAGAGCAGTGGGAAGTTATATCCCTCTTTTTCGGCGAAAACTTTCTGGGTGAACATCGCATCACATGAGATGGCAAGAAGTTCTACATTGTCATTCTGGAAAACGGAGAGATCGTCACGTAGCGCACATAGCTCGCCAGTGCATGTACCGGTGAATGCAAATGGAAAAAAGACAACTACGACATTCTTCTTGTCCTTGAAAGATGACAGTGAAACCTTTTCACCAAATTGATTGGGAAGTTCAAAGTCAGGTGCTTCTTGGCCGATTGAGATTGTCATTATTTTCTTCCGCTCTTTCTGGCAACAAGTCGTGTTGCAGTCCAATCCTTCGATGCCGGAATAGTAGATGTCAGACTCAATCCAGCAGTCTGTGCTGAATCTTGAATGTCGCTTGGTTCAACATGTCCGTCCCGACCAACTTTTGGAGTAAGCAACCAAATTGGTCCGCTCTCTGAAAGATATGTCAGACAGTCAACAAGTTCATCTATGAGATCACCGTCATCTTCGCGCCACCACGTGATGACTGCGTCGACAACTTCTTGGGAATTCTCATCGAGAAGCTCGGTGCCAGTGGTTTGTGATATTTCTTTTCGAATTGCCTCATCAGCATCTTCGCCAAAGCCACGTTCGAGAACGAGAAAGCCCTTTTGGATTCCCATACGGGATGCCAGTTGACCTGGCCCCACCGGGGTACTCAATGCCTTCTCCTTAACTCTCAAATACCGAAACGAGTAGGAGAAGTCCACACTTCCACGGCTTAATCCGCAACTCCGCGCTATTGGTATCGCTGGTCAATCTCACACGCGCCGATTTCGCGCTTATAGCCTTGAGGCGGAAAGATAGCCCCGTGAGTCAGAACGAGATTAACTCCCTCCAGGACCTCCACGTCGATCAACTCATCGATATCAATCCTGAAGAGACTGCCGAATGGCACCAATCCCTCGACTCCCTTATGCAGCATGCCGGCCCTGCCCGTGCTCGTTATCTCATGCTTTCCCTCTTCAAGCGAGCGCACGAAAAAAACATCGATCTTCCAAACCTGCGGCTCACCGATTACATGAACACGATTCCGCCGGAGAAAGAGCCGAAATTTCCTGGTGATGAATTCTTAGAGCGCCGAATTCGCGCCTACATCCGTTGGAACGCAGCAATCATGGTGCATCGTGCACAACGACCTGGAGTTGGAGTTGGTGGACACATTTCAACTTTTGCTTCATCAGCTGCGCTGTACGAAGTTGGATTTAATCATTTCTTCAAAGGTAAAGATCATCCTGGTGGCGGTGACCAAATTTTCTTCCAAGGTCACGCATCCCCAGGAATGTATGCCCGCGCTTTTCTCGAGGGACGTTTAAGTGAGCATCAACTTGATGGTTTCCGTCAAGAACTCTCCCACTCTGGTGGCGGACTTTCATCGTATCCACATCCACGACTAATGCCAGAATTCTGGGAGTTTCCAACTGTGTCGATGGGACTTGGCCCCATCAATTCGGTTTATCAAGCGCGCTTTAATCGTTACCTACACAATCGCGGAATTAAAGACACGTCTCAACAACAAGTGTGGGCTTTCCTTGGTGATGGCGAAATGGATGAACCAGAAAGCGTTTCAGCGCTAACGCTCGCAGCTCGCGAAAATCTAGATAATTTGACTTATGTAATTAACTGCAATTTACAGCGCCTTGATGGTCCGGTTCGTGGAAACGGAAAGATTATTCAGGAACTTGAAGCTCTCTTTACTGGTGCGGGTTGGAACGTCATCAAAGTTGTGTGGGGACGCGAATGGGATCCTCTCTTTGCGATGGACAATGAAGGTGCGCTCGTTGATTTAATGAATAAGACTCCAGATGGAGATTTCCAAACGTACAAAGCTGAAAATGGGAAATTTGTCCGCGATAACTTCTTTGGACGTGATCCACGAACTGCAGCCATGGTCGCTAATTGGAGCGATGACGATATTTGGAATCTCAAGCGTGGCGGACATGACTATCAGAAGCTTTATGCGGCTTATCAATCAGCGATGAACCATAAAGGACGCCCTACGGTGATTTTGGCAAAAACCATCAAAGGGTGGACTTTGGGATCGCATTTCGAAGGTCGAAATGCAACTCATCAAATGAAGAAATTAAAAATGGATGATCTCCAGGCGCTACGTGATCGTCTCTACCTCGATATTCCAGATGAGAAGCTAGATGAGAAATTGCCACCATATTTCCATCCCGGAAAAGAATCACCCGAATATCAGTACATGATGGAACGCCGTAGTTCTCTTGGTGGATCACTACCAAAACGTCGCGCAATGTCAAAACCATTGCCACAACCTGATGATTCACATTTTGAAGTGACTCGACGTGGCTCTGGTCAACAAGAAGTCGCAACCACGATGGCATTTGTTCGACTATTAAAGGACTTAACCAAGGTTGAAGGTCTTGGACATCGAATCGTTCCGATCATCCCTGATGAGGCCAGAACTTTTGGAATGGATTCACTATTCCCAACAATGAAGATCTATTCGCCTCATGGACAGCAATACACGGCTGTGGATCGCGAACTGATGTTGTCTTACAAGGAATCAACATCTGGAGTCATTCTTCATGAAGGAATCAACGAAGCAGGTTCGACCGCTTCCTTCACGGCTGTTGGAACTTCCTATTCGACTCATGACGAACCGATGATTCCTATCTATATTTTTTATTCCATGTTTGGCTTCCAACGTACTGGCGATGCATTCTGGGCGGCGGCCGATCAAATGGCGCGTGGATTTGTTATGGGTGCAACAGCAGGTCGAACTACTCTCAATGGAGAAGGTCTTCAACATGAAGATGGCCACTCCCAACTTCTTGCCTCAACAAATCCCGCTGTTGTTGCTTATGACCCTGCATATGCATTCGAAGTTGGACATATTGTTCGCGACGGTCTCAAGCGAATGTATGGAGAAAATAGTGAGAATATTTTCTATTACCTCACTGTTTATAACGAACCTTACGTTCAGCCAGAAGAGCCTGAAAATCTTGATGTTGATGGGTTACTTAAGGGCATTTACCTGTTTTCCAAGAGTGCAAAATCAGGACGAAAGAAGCGTCGCGCAAATATCTTGGCCTCAGGCGTTGCTGTCAATTGGGCTATAAAGGCCCAGAAACTTCTCGCCGAAGATTGGAAAGTACAAGCAAATGTATGGAGCGTAACTTCCTGGAATGAACTTCGTCGTAATGGACTAGAAGTCGATCGCCATAATCTCTTGAATCCAACTTCCAAGAAAAAGGCGTATCTCACTGAGAAACTTGAAGGTTATGATGGAAGCGTTGTAGCAGTTAGCGACTTTATGCGCACGGTCCAAGATCAAATTTCTCCCTGGGTTCCTCAAGAATTCTCATCACTAGGAACCGATGGATTTGGACTCTCTGACACACGTGGCGCTCTTCGACGTCATTTCAAAGTCGACGCCGAATCCATAGTTGTTGGTGTACTTGCTCAATTAGCAAATGAAGGAAAAATTTCACCCAAAGTTGTTCAAAAGGCCATTGAGAAATATCAGCTCACAAGCGTCACTGCTGCAGATCCTGGAAATACTGAAGGATCGGGATGATAGGTCGCTTTCCAATCCTTGATATTTCCCCTGTAACATATTTCGGCGGGGAAATCATTGGTGCGAAGGCGATACCAAATGAAGAAATTGCGATCTCAGCAACAATTATTCGCGAAGGTCACGATTCATTTATTGCTCATGTTGTATTAATTGATCCACGCGGAAAAGAAATCTCTCGTACTCCAATGCGTGAGATTTGGCCTCACAGCAACCGATTCGAAGGCCGAGTCCGACCAACCACTCAAGGCCGATGGCACTTCTATATTGAGGTTACTGCGGAGAATCCTGGAGATTTTAAGAAGACTCTCACTAGTCTTAGTGAAAGGTTTCCGATTGATGTTGAGTGCGACCGTGCGCTAATAGGAAGTTGGTATGAATTCTTTCCGCGTAGTGAAGGTGCGATAAAAAACTCTGATGGAACAATCACCAGCGGTACTTTCAAAACAGCTGCCCAACGTATTCCTGCCGTAGCGGAGATGGGCTTTGACGTTTTGTATCTGCCCCCCATCCATCCCATCGGCTATTCACACCGCAAAGGCAAAAACAACGCTCTTGAGGCAAAATCGTCTGATCCCGGTGTTCCTTGGGGAATTGGAAATGCAGATGGTGGACATGATGCAATAAATCCAGAACTAGGTTCGATGAAAGACTTTGAAGATTTTCTCAAGGTTGCGAAAAAGAACAAGATTGACGTTGCTCTCGACTTAGCTCTGCAGTGCTCTCCTGACCATCCTTGGGTCACAAGCAATCCAGAATGGTTCACGAAACGAGCTGACGGCACGATTGCATATGCTGAAAACCCACCAAAGAAATACCAAGATATCTATCCGATCAATTTCGATAATGATTATTCGGGATTGTTCAAAGAGATACTCAGGATTGTGATTTTCTGGATTGAAAAAGGCGTATCAATATTCCGTGTTGATAATCCGCACACAAAACCAGTCCATTTTTGGCAGGAACTCATCTCGCAAGTACGCAATAAGTATCCCAATGTTGTTTTTCTGTCGGAGGCTTTCACGAACCCACCCATGATGCATGCTCTTGGCAAAGCAGGTTTCCAACAGTCCTATACCTATTTCACATGGCGCGTAACAAAAAATGAGCTTCAAGAATATGGCCGAGAAGTTGCACATGATACTTCGGCATTCTTTCGTCCGAACTTCTGGGTCAATACTCCAGATATCCTGCCGTTTCATCTCCAGAGTGGAAATCCTGCGGTGTTTGCGTTGCGAGCAGTTTTAGCCGCAACGATGACTCCGTCATGGGGAATGTATGCGGGCTACGAACTGTATGAACATATCCCTATCGCAGAAGGTAAAGAGGAATATCGCGATAGCGAGAAGTACGAAATAAAGGTGCGAGACTGGAGTGGCGCCACAAAAAAGGGCTTAACTCTCGCACCATTTATTACACAATTAAACAAAATTCGCCGTGAAAATACCGCGCTACAGAGATTGCGAAACATTCACTTCCATCCCACAGATTCTGATCAGGTAATCGCTTACTCAAAGAAAGAGGGCGATAACCTGCTCCTCATCATTGTGAATCTCGATGGTTTCCATGCGCACGAAACCACAGTTCACTGGGATATGTGGGCGCTCGGCTTCGAAAAAGAGAATTTTGAAGTCACGGACTTGCTCGACAATTCAATTTTTAACTGGAGCCCACATACTTTTGTCAGGCTCGATCCAGCTCGTCCAGCTGGCAAAGTCGCACATATCGCGCGCGTAAGAACTAAGTAGCATTCGAACTATGCGCGATTTTTTGCGAAGAATCCTTGGCAAGCGCCAAGTTTTTCAATCTCCCCCAGCCGGCTATCTCAATCCTTACTCAACTCTAGGCGAGTTGGATATGTACCTCATCACTGAGGGTCGACATGAAAAGTTGTGGGAAGTTCTCGGTGCGCACGTTCAACGTGATGCAAGCGGAGAATTAATAGGTACATCTTTTGCAGTGTGGGCACCAAACGCAAAAAACGTCAGCTTGATTTGCGATTCGAATTTCTGGGATAAGAAAACTAATCCCATGATTCCACTGGGATCAAATGGTCTATGGGAAATTTTCATTCCAGATATCGGGCCCGGAACCAAATACAAATTTGCAGTTCACGGGCGAGATGGACGTTGGGTCGATCATGCCGATCCGCTTGCTCGCCAGACTGAAGTACCACCACACACAGCGTCAATAGTTAACGAAAGCTCATATCTTTGGAGTGATACGGAATGGATGTCGAATCGCACCATGTATCAACCATGGAAATCACCTGTTGCAGTTTATGAAGTTCATTTAGGTTCTTGGAAGCCTGGTCTTGGATATCGTGAACTTGCCATAGAACTTGGCGACTATGTTCTCTCTCAGGGTTTTACCCACGTTGAATTTCTTCCAGTTACGGAACATCCCTACAGTCCATCATGGGGCTATCAAGTCACTTCGTATTTTGCTCCGACGTCTCGGTTTGGTTCTCCAGATGACTTTAGATTTTTGGTCGATGAATTACATAAGAAAGGCATTGGTGTAATTCTTGATTGGGTTCCCGCTCACTTTCCTAAAGATGAATGGGCTCTAGCTCGTTTCGATGGAACCGCGTTATATGAACACGAAGATCCACGTCTGGGTGAACATCCGGATTGGGGAACCTTAATCTTCAATTTTGGCCGAAACGAAGTGAGGAATTTTCTTGTCACCAGCGCGCTTTATTGGTTAGAAGAGTTTCATATCGATGGTCTCCGTGTTGATGCAGTTGCTTCGATGCTCTATCTCGACTATTCCCGAAAAGAAGGCGAATGGGTTCCAAATGAGCATGGTGGTCGCGAAAATCTAGCTGCAGTTCGTTTTCTCCAAGAAGCGACTGCAACCGCTTACAAGAAATACCCAGGAATCATGATGATCGCTGAAGAGTCAACAGCATGGGGCGGTGTCACAAAGCCAACTTCCGATAACGGCCTTGGCTTTGGGTTCAAATGGAATATGGGCTGGATGCATGACACTTTGCAATATCTTCACCACGAACCTGTTCACCGGGTTTATCACCATAATGAAATCACGTTTTCAATACTCTATGCATGGAGCGAGAACTTCTTATTACCGCTCTCTCATGATGAAGTGGTCCACGGTAAAGGCGCGCTAGTAAATAAATTCCCAGGCGATCGCTGGCAGAAACTTGCCACTCTTCGAGCACTCTACGGTTTTATGTGGGCACATCCTGGAAAGAAGCTTCTCTTCATGGGATGTGAATTCGCTCAAAATGATGAATGGCGTGAATCTCAATCATTGGATTGGCATTTAACTCAATATGCTGAACATAGCGGAGTCCAAAACCTGATCACCGAAATCAATCATCACTACAAAGAAAATGCAGCACTGTGGCAGAAAGACATCTTCGCTGAAGGTTTTCAGTGGCTCGTAGGTGATGATGGTTCAGGAAATACCCTCGCATTCGTTCGATGGCCCGAAAATGGATCGCCCTTGATCTCTATTACGAATTTCTCTCCTGTTCCTCACGAAAACTATCGACTACCGCTCCCCTTACCTGGAACATGGAGAGAGATTATTAATACTGATGACATGAAATTTGGTGGATCTGGTGTCACTAATAAGTTACTTATTTCCACACCAGAAGAACATCGTGGATTTACGCACTCAGTCGTGATGCGAGTGCCACCCCTTGCAACTGTCTGGATTTCACCAAGTTGATATTCACTTTTTTAGAAGTATTTGCTAAGTTTCTTCGAATGAGGCGAGCGATAACTTGTTTAGCCCTAACAACTTTAGTTTTGGGACTGAGCCCTTCCAATGCAGCAACAATTGCGGGGACGAAGTGCACTAAAGCAGGTGCCACAAAAGTTGTCAGCTCAAAGACTTACACCTGTATCAAGAGTGGCAAGAAATTAGTGTGGGACAAAGGCGTCACAATCAAACAATCTGCTCCGCAACAACCTGTAGCTCCACTTCCTTCTGCTTCTCCCATGCCATCGCCTTTGCCCACAATCGAACCCGGAAAGCCGATGAATACACCGGCTGAGGGTTTGAACTGTCCTACAGTTGGTCAACTCTTTACTATCAGTGGAAAAGATTTGATTTGCCAATCTGACAGCTCAGGAAAACAAATCTGGAAATGGCGCACTGATCAATCGCAGCCCTCTCCTCAACCTCAAGCCTCTCCCCAACCTCAGCCTTCGCCACAACAACCGAATCCGCTGCCTTCACAAAATCCTGGGCAACAACCTGGGCAACAACCTGGACAGACCATTCAAGCTTCCTCACCCGTAACCGAAGTTTCAACTACGTATACGGCGCTTTCTGCCGCAACAGGAACAGCAATCAATTCAAGTGCTAAGCCAGCTAGCTACCTCTCTGCTCTTGGCCTAGCATCAACATCAGGAACAAACGTCTTTGACCATCCGAGTGGTTTAGCAACGAATGGCACAAACCTCTTACTGATGGATCGCGTTAATAATAGAATTTTGGTTTGGAATACAGCTCCTACTAGCACTTCCACCGCTCCCGACTTTGTGTTGTGTCAACCGAATACCACCTCAACCTCTGCTGGTAGCGCATTGAATCAATGTAATTGGCCGAGTGACGCTGTCGTTACTCCCGATAATAAATTATTAGTGGCAGACAGTGACAACAACCGAATTCTAGTTTGGAACAGTATGCCGACCTCTACCGGCGCAAGCGCAAGTTTTGCTATTGATCTCGGGACAGATGCGTGGCCTTGGGGCGTGTGGTCTGATGGTAAAAAAGTTGTAGCGTCGCTCACCGGAAAAGGCCAACTTAAGTTTTGGAACTCATTCCCAACATCAGGTAGCGATGCAGCTTCATTCACAATTTCTGGATCAACAAGTTCGTGTCTTGGAACGCCTCGAGGAATCACAAGTGATGGGACTCGACTACTTGTTGGAGAACATAATTCAAAATGTGAAGACGTGAAGAGTCCGAATGGCAATGTTGTCGAGGCGGTAACTCATGTTTTCTTGACCTGGCCCACAAATTCAAGTGCCACACCTAACTATCACCTCAAGGAATGGGGAGTTGGAACTTTCGATTCCTCAACCAATAAGAGTTACTTAGTATTTATGAGAGATTTGCACGAATTTCCCGCAGATCTCACAACCAAAACTGATGGGACGCCGATCGCCACTGGAACTCCATTTGATGGCGGAGATGGTGGCGACGTTGCCATCGCAAATGGATATCTCTATGTAACCGAATACAACGGAAATAGAGTCTCTGTATTTAAAGGAATTCCTGCCGCAAAGGCAAAAGCTGACTTCTTCTTGGGCTCTACTGGATATTACGGTGCGGAAGTAGCAGGAAACGGCACATATATCGGTCAAAAAGTAGAAAACTCGCTACTGACCAATTACATGATCACCAACCCACAAGTTGCGACTCTCAATGGGGCTATGGCAATCAATTCAGACTTTGATCGGAAAATTTATGTGTGGAAGAAAATTCCAGCAACCGATGGCGCTAAACCAGATCTGGTTTGGACGACACAAAATCAAAATGACCCAAATCCTTTATTAGCGATGGATTTCCAGCCGGATTCCTCTGATACTGGAAAGTTGGATGGGAAAGATATTTATGCTGCTGCAGGCGAGAAAACTTTTGTAGTTTGGAACGGAATTCCCACAAGCACTACTGATGTCCCTATTCTCAATGTAAAGGACAAGATTGGAAATGTTACTTTTAATGGGGCACTTCGAGTAGCTGTCGATGACACATATTTTTATATTCTCGATGGGCAAGCGAAAAAAATCTATGTGTGGAAAGGTTTACCTGCAGATAAGTCTGATAGTCCTGACTTTTCAATCTCTGCAGAAGTAAATCGCATTAGATCAGATGGTAAATATCTGATTGGCATAAGTATGTACAACGCGGTGCACATCTTGATCTGGAACGTCTCTGCACTTAAACAAGATGCCCCAACTAACGGCACAGTCGCATATACGATGAATTTGCCCGCAGACGCCGTGACCTCAGGAGAAGCGCTTTTTGTAGCAGACACCAGTTTTCATCGAGTTCTGTACTGGTCGTCCATCAGTTCGGCGATGTCAGGTTCTACGCCAAGCGCATTTATCGGAACCGGTAGCGACACTTCAGACAAACGGCCCGCGCTGAGTGAAACAGAAACTCGTTGGCCCTCATCTGTGTGGGTGGCTGATGGCTACCTATGGGTTGGCGAACGAAAGTTTGGCCACAGAGTTCTTCGATATAACTTAAGTTAAGACGATCTACGTGGTTGACTCGCAGCCGCCACAAAGAAGACCACGAGAATCAACATCACCCCAGGAATAACCATCGCGATCGGCAAGGTGGCTGCTCCAGCAACTACGGAAATCACACCTCTTCCAACAAATGTTAAGACTTGATTCAGGGCTCCCAGTTCAGCGACTGCAACGCCACCAGGCTTATCCGATCGAGCGCTCGCATAGCCGAAGAAAAGTGGACCGATAATGGAAATACCTATTCCTGTTATGAAAAATCCAATGCACAATATCGAAAAACCAAGATAGAGATTGGAATCTTTGAGTTGGAGACTTAGACCCAACGAAGTCAAAAATACCGTTCCGCCCATAACTGCCAGAGGTTGAACTAACTCTTTATCGCTTCGGTCGCCCCTCAAGCGATTAAAACTTAAGCGCCCAATAATCATCGCGCCCATGAAGAGAAAATATGGAATTACGGCAAGCGATTTGCTGACACCAAATTCTTGACGAGCCAGAATAGTTGCCCAATCTCCTGCAGCAACTTCGAGCATAAGTGCGCATAGGAAGCCCAAACTTACGACCCAATCAATCGTGAATGAAGAGAGCATCGAACGAAAGCTCACAACTTCATCTGCTTCGGTAACTTCATGGCCCTGTAGCAACATTGGACGTAATCGAGAGATGGCACGCATCTTCAATATAAAGACCGTGATGATCAAAGGGAAAATATGCCAATTGAGAGAGACGAAAGATGAAATTAGAAGCGCGATAAAGGCGGTAGCAACTGCACCTGCGCTCCACAGACCATGAAGCATCGGAATAATCTGGGTGCCACTCTCAGATTGCCTGTGTAGCGCTTGAGCGTTGATAGCTATGTGATACGAAGCCCAAGCAAAACCGCAGATAATATTTATGATCAAGTAAATCTCTGCGTTATGTAGCACAACCAAAATTCCAAGAGTTACATACGTCGCAATGGAGCTATAGATCAGCACTTTATAGACACCAAGGCGGTGAACGATATGACCCATAGTCAGATGTGCCGACAGAGCTCCTATGGATCCAGAACTCATCAGAAAACCAAAATAAGTTGTGGAAACATCGAGATTTGCTTTGATATCTGGAAGTCGGGGCGCGAGACACATAATTCCTAAACCAAATAGGAAGAAGATTGCTTGAAGATCTCGCCGTTCCGCCTTTTCGATGGGTTTATTCAAAAGAGCGCACTCGCTAACTCGCTACGGGCCCGAATCAAATCAGGGTCAGATGGATCAACTAATTGGAAAAGCAACAATAGATGCTCTTTCGCCCTCTTACGATCATCTCCAGAAGAGTTTCGAACAAATGTGATGAGTCGCTCAAATGCGCGCTTTTGTTGACCTTGGACAATCTCGATGTCAGAGGCCATTAACTGTTTTGTGAGATCACCCAAATGTTTGTCTGCATCCGATATAGCCATAGCAGGATTAAGGCCAGCCACTCGGATCATTAATTCGCATTGTGCTAATCCGATTTTCGCCATCGCTTCATCTGGTTTCCGTTGTAACCAATTTCGATATGCCATCGCGGCTCCCGAATAGTCTCCATTTTCTAGAGCGCTCAGCGCAGCCGCTTCTTCAGGTTCGAGTGGAGTTTCTTTTACTTCGGGAACGGTGACGTTTAACCCACGTTCTTTAGCGACCTCAAAGAGTTTAGCAATCACTAATGCAATGTGCTCTCGTGGATAGACTCGATCAAAGAGAGCAAGTGGTTGTTCATCAATAAATGCGATAGCCATAGGAACTGATTGAATTTGTAGCGCCTGAGCAAGTTGTGGCTGAGTATCCGAATTTATTGCACCAAATATCCAACTTTGTTTATCTTCTTCACTCATGGAGTAAATAAGATCCCGAAGATCTATCGATGCCTTACTTCTCGGTGAATAGGCCAATAACACGACCGGCTTAGTTTTGGATACGGCAACATAAGAGTCCATAAAATTCTCAACGGTTGCCTCAGGAATCAGAGACGATGGCTCAGCTTCTACCTTTGGTTTGGTTAAAGAACTCAAGTCAAATGCTCGACCCATATTGTTCGGTAGCGGCGGCAAACTCATTTACTTATTCTCTCAAAGACTAGGTGCACCAGAGTCCAATCGGAAGGGCAATACCGAGTCAACGTAGTCTTGCGTTGCGTTTTCTAACCCCACGTCTGCTCCGGCTTTCTCGCCTAGATACCAGCGGTGCTCCAAAACTTCATGGAAGAGCTGTGCATCTTCAACACGACCTTCAAGTTGTGGAGGGACTGATTTCACTACTTTATAGAAAACTTCGTCGAGCCAACGCTGTGCCGCTTCATTTTTGTCAGGAGTGCGCGAAATTTCTCGAGATCGAAAACGATCAAAGGATGCCAGGATTCTTTTGGCTTGAAATTCTTCCGTATCTAATCCCATCAATTCTTTCAACCTTAACGAATGATAATTTGGCGCTACAAGTTTCGGTGTGAACGTAAGTGTTGAGTTATCGCCCGCTAATTGAAGGTCAACTTCTTCGACCGCGAAACCAATATCTTGAAGCGATCTCATAGCGCGTTCGACTGCATGGCGATCATTGGCCGGTAGAACTTGAGGTTCACTCAGGGCCTTCCAAATCTTTCGATATCTCGTTATAACGGACTCGCTCGCACGAATTGGATCCATGGCTGGAAAAAGAACTCCCGCAAGTTTGAGGTCTTCAAGTTCAGCAGCAACGTTGAATCGCGCTAAATCTAAATCGTGTTCGCGTTGACCGTTACTAAGACTCTTCTGAAACTCTCCGGTTTCGGCGTCAACAAGGTAGGCAGCAAAACCATCAGCATCACGTCTGAATAATGTATTTGAAAGCGAACAATCTCCCCACCAAAATCCAAGTAGGTGAAGTCGCACCAAAAGATATGCCAAGGCATTCGCCATGTTTGTGATCTCATGTTGAGTTACATCTCCGCTCAGGACAACTCGATATGGAAGTGAATAGGGAAGAAATCGAGTAACAATCGCACACGGAAGTTCTTCGCCATCTGGTGAGATTCGTCCGTTGACTATCGCAATTTGCGAGACCGAAGGCGCTCCCCTTGCTCCTAGTTCTTTCAGCGCCTCATATTCTCGAACTGCAAATTCCTCAACAGTTTCTTTTACCGCATAAATTTCACTTTCCGGATCTGGAGTAGAGCGAACGAGGCGAACAACGTGACGTGAAATTCCGCGCTGGGCAGTGAGATTCGGGTCTTCCGGCCACTCTTCCAGAGGTTTTTCCCAAGGCAAGTTCGCAAGTGCGGCAATTTCTTCACCGAGTCCAGTGATATGTAATTGCGAGTTGAGTGGCGCCACTGCCACATTCTTTCAGGCTTTAGACTAGTTACATGGCGAGAATCAAAAGAGTTTTGAGAAAAGTCACACCTAGTTCACCTACACAACAGGTAGGTAAAGAAGATTTTGGGGCTAAAGGTGCTCCACTTAACACTCAGCACCCGTTTTATTTTGGTTTTCTTGCTGCTTCTGGAGCACTCGTTGCGATAACTGTTTTGAGAGCTCTGCAATCAGCGTCGCAAGTATTTGTGCTAATTATCATTTCGCTCTTCCTTGCCATGGGTTTAAACCCAACAGTGGAAGCGCTCCAAGCGAGAAAACTAAAGCGTGGAAGTGCAGTGGCGATTGTTGTTGCTAGCGCACTTCTCTTAGTCTCGTTATTTGTGTTGGTCGTGATTCCACCTGTTTTCACACAAGCAAATGAACTCATTGATGGTGCTCCACAATTGATAGACGCGCTACGAAATAACTCGACGTTATCTGAACTCAACTCGCAATACGGTGTTATAGATACTTTGGAAAAGAAGTTTCAATCTCTCATTTCTGATGGACAAATCTTCACAGGAGCATTTGGCGGCGTTGTGGGAGTTGGGCGGACTGTACTTTCCGGAGCTTTTTCGGCACTGACGGTCATGGTCCTTACTTTGTATTTTCTCTCCTCACTTCCAAGTGTCACGAAAATTTTCTATCGATTAGCTCCAGCTTCACGTCGCGAGCGAGTCTCAAAGATTGGTGATGCGATTATCTCCCGAGTTGGAGCCTTCGTAGGATCACAAGTTCTTATCGCAGCTTTAGCGGCTATTTTCGTATTCTTCCTAGCACTTGGCCTGAATCTTCCTTATGCAGCTGCGCTTGGAATGGTCATTCTCTTTGTTGCACTAATTCCTTTAGTCGGACACTTCATTGGTGCCAGTATTGTTATCTTGGTTGCACTTACTGAATCCCCCACCAAAGCGCTCCTTGCGCTCATTCTTTATACCCTTTACGTTCAAATCGAAAACTACGTCATCACGCCCCGGATTATGAAGAGATCTTTATCGATACCAGGGCTCGTCACAATCGTCGCAGCTCTTCTTGGTACATCACTATTGGGATTAGTTGGCGGTCTCCTTGCTGTTCCTATTGCGGCAGCTGTTTTATTGATTATGGACGAAGTAGTTTTTCCCAAAACTGACAATGCGTAAATTTCTCAAAACTCTGTTTGGAGCGGTAGTCGCGCTGGATTAATCACTGAAACTATCTCGCTTAAAACTCGATACACAAAAGGTTCTCCTACCCATAAATGTTTTCCGTCTTTAACTTCAATAATGTGAATCTGGGGAATTGTTGCGAACTTTTCTCGCGCCTGGGCAGGTTGAAGATAATCATCAAACTCTGGAATCAATGCGATGACTGGACGTTTATCTTGCGCCCAAAATTCCAAATCTGATGCGTCTGAGAATCGTAGGGGTGGCGAGAGCAGAATTAGCCCTGAGATTCGAGGATTGCGGGCATACTTCAAAGCTAAATCAGTTCCGAAAGACCAACCCGAAATCCACAACTTCTGGATACCGAGGACATCAAAGCAATAATTGATTGCGGCGATGACATCTTCTTTTTCAGTTATTCCGGATCCAAATTGACCTTCGCTCGTACCTTGTTCGCTGGAGGTTCCGCGAGTGTTGAAACGGATCACAGTTATTCCAGCCATATGCGGCAAACGGTTGGACGCTTTCTTGTAAATATGGCTATCCATCATCCCGCCATGTGTTGGCAATGGATGGAGACAGAGCATGCCGAGTGAACGGTCTCCAGTCACGGGAGTAGCAACTTCACCAATCAATTTCAGGCCATCAGAAGTGAGAAAAGATATAGGAGTACGCCTAGCAGGAAGCGTCGTGCTGGGTCGTATCAATTCCGACATACCTGTAAGTTTAGTCATTGCTCATGAAGACATTCGAATCGTTCAATCCCGCAACTGGTGAAGTTGTCGGAGTTTTTCCCGTCACGACTGCTCGGGAAGTGAATGACGCAGTTTCGCGAGCGAATATCGCTGCTCAACGTTGGAGCGAACTTAGTTTTCGCAAACGACTAATTGTTCTCCGTGATTGGGCATCACTACTTACTCGTGAAATTGAGAACGCTGCTGATTTAATCCATCGCGAAACAGGAAAACCCACAAGCGATGCAAAGTTAGAAGCAGCAATCGCAATTGAACATATTTCCTGGGCAGCAAAATTCGCCCCGAAAGTTTTAAGCGCTCAAAATCGTCCATCTGGACTTCTCATGTTCAACATGGCCTCTCAAGTCCAGCGCGTCCCCTTTGGGGTTGTCGGAGTCATTGGACCATGGAATTACCCCATGTTTACTCCCATGGGTTCCATTGCATACGCACTCGCTGCCGGAAATACAGTCGTCTTCAAACCAAGTGAATTCACTCCAGCAATTGGTGCTTGGCTTGGTGAAACATGGAAACGAGTTGCCCCATTTAGCGACATCTTCACAGTGGTAACAGGAACTCCTGAAACTGGAATTGCGCTCACAGAAAGCGCCGTCGGGAAAATTTCTTTCACGGGCTCCACTCGTACTGCAAAAAAAGTAGCCGCGACCTGCGCCGAAAGAATGACTCCTGTTGTTCTGGAATGCGGCGGAAAAGATCCGGTGCTTGTTGATCGCGATGCTGATATCAAACGCGCAGCTGAAGTTACTTTGTGGCATGCGATGGCTAATGCCGGTCAATCATGTATTGGCGCAGAACGAGTCTATGTCCACCAAAATATTGCTGATCACTTCATAAACACAATCGTTGAATTGGCTTCACAGCTCAAAGTGGGTTATGACGATGGCGCAAACTACGGCCCCGCAACGATGCCTTCGCAATTAAAAATCATTAAGTCCCATATTGATGATGCCGTGAAAAGAGGTGGAGAATTCTTGATTGGCGATAAGAACTCCGTCAAAGGCGGTTATGTGCAGCCTGTCATCCTTCGAAATGTCCCGGAAGATTCAAAAGCAATGACGGAGGAAACATTTGGGCCAACCTTGGTCATTAACACTGTCCGACACATGGATGAGGCGGTTGATCTAGCAAATTCCACTGCATACGGCTTAGGCGCGGCAGTCTGGTCAAAGCGCAATGGCAAGAAAATTGCCGCTCTGCTCCATTGTGGGATGGTTTCAATTAACTCCGCATTCTCTTTTGCGGCCATTGGGTCGGTTCCCTTTGGCGGCGTAAAAGATAGTGGTTACGGCCGAATCCACGGTGCCGAGGGCTTATTGGAATTCACATATCCAAGAACTGTCGTGAGAACTCGCTTCAATATTCCGCTGCAATTCACAACATTCCAGAGAACTGGTTTTGCAGATAAAACAATTATTCGATTGGTAAACCTTCTACATCGACGTCGCCGCCGCTAATCTTTAATACTTCGGAGCGTTTCTCGTTCGCTCAATACGAGGTTTACGACTGTCGCGTTTATTCCAGCAAGCAGTATGCCAATGTCGCCGTGATTCGACATCATGCTCAATCCACGCCACCGTGTGTGGAGTTGCCATCGGAATTAATTGATCGCAACCAGGGCATCGATAAGGTTTTGTGGAGCTAGATCCGGTAATACGGCGCACCATATATATACCTTCATGATGCTCTTCGATAGTTTCATGTGAAGCGGCTATTTCACGCTCATCCGACGTTGGTGTGTTACGACCGTTACGCTTCTTAGGCTTATTTCTCCGCGGACTCACAGGGATATTCTCCACTAAGTACGGCAAGATTGCGCTCATGTCGGTTCGCAGAGCAATTGCTGGATTTCTAACACTTGCACTCATCTTCATGACATATGAGCCAGCACAAGCCTCAGAAGTAAAGGTAGTTGCTAAGAAGAGCGCGAAACCTATCCCTTCTCCTGCTCCCAAATGGCCCCCTCAAGGTTTTAAAGGTAAAGATGGCGTCTATGCAAAGGTGCCTACGAGTAAAGAATTAGTTGGATTGCTCTCTGCAAAAGTGACGCTTCAATCTGTTGTGAAAAGTTGTCGTGAATATGCATGTGGTGCAGTTATTGCTGCTGCTGAGACTGGATGCGCCTGGTGGGAAATTTCATCCAAGGTATTTCGCACATCAAATACCGAACCAGAATACTTAGGAAGTCTCACGACCTACGCGAAAGGCAGCAACAAGAGAGTTCAAACTACTATTTTCCTTATCTCCGGTCAGAATGTAGAACCGGAGACTTTTTTGAGCCAAATAAAGGTAATCTGTCACAGAAGTACTTCAGACAAACCCGAGCTCGGAAACATTTATAACCCGGCACCGATTCCAACTCCGACTCCTACTTCAACGCCAACGAACTAGACATGCTTGGCGGAATCAATAACGCGCTCTTTCTTACATCGTTTGCTGGATTTTTCGTGTTGGGAGTTTTGATTCTACTTTTACGTTGGACCTTTTCGCGCGGACAATCACTGGTGGAAAAACCGCGACGGATTGGAAACGATGATGAATATGGATTACTTGAAGTCGTGGCCTCTCCAACTAATTTCATAGAGGGTGAAATGATCAAGCGAAAGCTTCTCGAACACGGAATCAAGGCAACGTTGACGAGCACCAAACAGGGCCCGCGAATTTTAGTTTTCCCTGACGAAGTAAAGGCCGCTCATGCGGTCTTGCGGAGCAAATAGAAAACTATCGATTCTTTCCTGGGACCCATAGTTGGTCCCCGATTTCACGATTCTCATAACGCGCCAGAACAAAGAGTAGATCAGATAAACGGTTGAGATATTTTGCAGTTAGTTTGTTAACGCCTTCACCGAAAGCGTGGATTGCTTGCCATGTGCGTCGTTCAGCGCGTCGGACAACAGTGCGGGCAACATGCATATGTGCTGATGATGCCGTGCCGGATGGAAGTACAAATGACTTTAACGATTCAAGCGATGCGTTGTAGTGGTCAATTTGTTCTTCCAGATACGCAATCTGCGATTCCAAAACTCTCAATGGTTCATGGGCTGGGGCATCGATAACAGGAGTACATAAATCTGCGCCAACATCAAAGAGATCGTTTTGGATTCGAACGAGCAACCTGCGAATTCCTTCGTCAAGGTGTGGCAGCGCCAATACAACTCCAATATAGGAGTTTGCCTCATCTACTGTTGCGTAAGCCTCGAGACGTGGGTCGTTCTTAGAGGTGCGACTCATATCTCCGAGTGATGTTGTGCCATCATCACCAGTTTTTGTATAAATTCGAGTCAGATTCACCATAGGGCGAGCCTATTGGAGTAGTTACGATGTAGCCAATTAAAGTCGCCTCGCGCGAATGGATCGACCTGCCTTCAGTGCGCTCATGAAAGGACTTCGAGGTGTCACAAGCCCGTGATCGTTTTCGAGTTCAAGGTGGCGCGCGCCTTCATGGCGATGTCCAGATCCAAGGTGCGAAAAACTCAGTACTGAAATTGATGGCGGTAACTTTGTTGGCGCCTGGAAAATCAACAATCAAGAATGTTCCAGATATTGCAGATGTCTCTATGATGGCCGAACTTCTTACTTCCCTCGGCTGCGCAGTTGAACGTAATTTTTCAGATCAATCAATTGCGATAAATGTTCCCGAAACTCCTGGATATCGCGCCGAATATGAGATCGTTCGTAAATTGCGCGCTTCAATCAATGTCCTAGGACCACTTGTCGCGCGACTTCATCGCGCTGAAGTCGCACTCCCCGGTGGAGATGCGATTGGATCACGTGGTTTAGATTTTCATACCAAAGGATTAGTTGCGCTTGGCGCCCAAGCACATAACGAGCATGGTTACATTATTGCTTCTGCTCCTAACGGATTGAAAGGAACAACGGTCGAATTAGAGTTTCCTAGCGTTGGAGCAACTGAAAACATCATGACTGCCGCAGTTCTTGCTAACGGAACCACAATTCTTGATAACGCAGCGCGGGAGCCAGATATCGTCGACATCGGAAATTTCTTGATTGCGATGGGTGCAAATATTGAAGGTCTTGGGTCTCCGACCATAACTATTCATGGAGTCGCATCACTCATACCCGCCACCCATACCGCAATTTCTGATCGAATCGTTACGGGTTCATGGGCATTTGCAGCGGCAATGACACGTGGTGATATTTCTATTCATGGTGCGCGCGCACAAGATTTGGAGATACCACTAGAGAAACTTGTTGCAGCTGGAGCTGTCGTTACTGCAATATCTGATGGAATTCGAGTCAAAATGGATCGCAGGCCAACGGCAATAGATGTTGCGACGCTGCCTTATCCCGGATTTCCTACTGATTTACAGCCATTTGTGATTACTTTGAATTCGATAGCTGATGGTGATGCGCTAGTCACAGAAAATGTCTTCGAAGGCAGATTTATGTTTGTGAATGAATTGATCCGTTTAGGAGCCAAGATCAGAGTGGATGGCCATCATGCGTCCATCACCGGTATTCCACAACTATCAGCGGCGCCAGTCATGGCTTCTGATATTCGAGCTGGCGCGGGACTCGTACTCGCGGGACTCGTAAGCGATGGAGTTACTTTTGTGGAGGGCGCCTATCACGTTGATCGCGGTTATCCGAATTTTGCGGAGCAACTTCAATCACTTGGAGCAGATGTTACTCGCGTTGATTAAATGATTTCGCGAAGTTCGTGGCGTCCTTCGACTCGCAATTTCTTATAAATAATCATGGTCTCGTGGCGAACTAGAGATTCGCTGTAATCAATAGCTTCAGCTATCTCTTTATTTGTCTTACCTAACTTGAGAAGTTCTAGAATCCTATTTTGACGTTCAGAAAGCGGTTGAACTTCGCTCTCTTCAATGAAGTTACGTGGTCCGATCGCGTTCTTGAAATCGACAGCGCTTTCATAAACTTTTAACATTGATGCAACTGACTCAATATAAGAATTCATGCCCTCGTTATTTGAGTGATCTGAGGGGAAAGAAAAACTATAAACGCGCGTTAGTCCCACGGGTAGAGCGATTTGTGATTCCCATGGTGTGCGCCTATTAAAGTGATAAAAGTCAGGAAACTCTTCAGAGACTGTCTCAAATCGCGCCCAGATTAATTTCTGGGTTCGAGCGCTGACAGAGATGGGACGGTTGTCGGAGAGATTTAATTGGGTTTTGGTGATGATTTCATTCTTGCTAAAACCCTTGATATTTACGCATCGAATAGCGCCATCTGGATCAACAATTCCTCGGAATGCGACGGCAACTTCATCTATCGGGGAGATGTGGAGACTTAAGAACTCAATCGCCTGATCTGGATGGGGAACTTTTGCTAAGAAATCTGAGATTTTCTTGATACGTTCTAGGTAACGCTGAAACATTGTGTGCCCCTTCTATCCGACTGCGATTGCCGAAATTGTTCCAGAGGTCACTGACGCCGTGACTCGGTTAGTTCGATAGTCCCGCGTTAGGGCAAATTGTTCGCCGTCGCGCTCTCCCACCCGATACAACCAACCGCTAGCCGCCGCACACACTTCTGCCGCCTTTTCTGTCATGCCGATGAGCTGGGATGCTCGAGTGTCGGTGATGGTCTCTTCGTTAGCAATCGTTGGAGGACATTCACCTCGCGCAGCTCCAACACTCAGCACCTCGCCTCTAGTTTCGGTGCGGCCAATCGCGATCACAATTGAAGACTTCATTTTAGAAGTTGACGTGACCCGATAAATTCCAGCTTCACCTTTTTGAGTCATCCTTGAAAGATAAAAGTAGTTCTTCTTCCCAAATGGCTCAAAGAAGGGAGTTCGTTCCTTTATAGACAGAACGATTTTCTTGCCCGAAGGGCTGGTCACAACAACTGTGGGAAGTTGGGAGTTCTTGAGTTTGTTAGTGGGCGATTGATCAAGAATCAGATATTCGAGATTGAGTTCATCATTTTCTTTCAATGCAAAACGGACAACGCGACTTTCTTTTGCCTTTGAGAAACTTGCATAAACTGCAAATGAGATTGTCCCGTCAATCAATATCGGACTGGTTGCGGCCTTGGTATGTGATGCAGTGAGTGAAACTGGGAAGTGCGCACGACTAGGTGCGCTAGCGCCAACTAACATCCCAAGCGCCATTAAAACTACGAGGTTATTGCGTCGCACTTTCGCCAAGTACTGAGACTCGGTTGTTTGCAACCGATAAAAATCCGCCACTTACATTGAACTCTTCGGTCGAACCATCCACGCCTTTGATAGAAACTTTTCCGTCAACAAGCACGCCAAGAAGCGGTGAGTGATCCGGAAGAATTCCGAGATCACCTTCAAGTGTGCGAGCAGAAACCATGGTGGCTTTGCCCGACCAGACTCGCTTCTCTGGCGTTACAAATTCGACAGTAAGAGTTTTATCTGACATCGATTAGCTCTTTGCCAACTCCGCAGCCTTACGTTCGACGTCATCAAGACCGCCACACATGAAGAATGCTTGTTCTGGGATGTGGTCGTAATCGCCGTTAGCTAGCGCATCGAA
>Ga0208783_10000116_pt1 | contig 46076 bp, 46 predicted proteins | sample DEB19_08_DNA_2_FD_184529 | JGI IMG/M metagenome (GOLD analysis project Ga0208783, IMG submission 184529) | Aqueous microbial communities from the Delaware River and Bay under freshwater to marine salinity gradient to study organic matter... | ecosystem: Environmental > Aquatic > Marine >... | reverse complement strand
AAACAACTTCAGCACTTTTTAGAGTATCAGCAGTAATTTCATTTTGGGAGCAAAGAGCATCCATTTCTTCCTCAGTGTAGTTAGGATTATCAGGTTGCTGACAGCGTGAAAGTTTTGCTTTCAGATCATAAATCTCATCTTCCAACCTACGGAGTTCTTTAGAATAATCCTCTGCCATCATCAGTTCAAACTCTTCCGAAATCTTACGCATATCCTCTTCACTACGCATATCGTTAAATGCAAGTGAACAAGCACCTTTCATAATACCGATTTCATTATGACCCATCGTGCGGGCAACAGTTCCAAAGAAACGGAAGAGTTGAATGGTGTTAATGTCTTCACAAGGAATCTCAAAAGTATAGTGCTCCTCGGGAAGAGTTTCATCGTCATAAATTCCAGACGAATAACTAGGAGTCCATTCGGTGTCAAAAGAAACTTTGAGTTTTGCTGTGTAGGTCATTGCTCTGGATTTGTATGTACCTACTATAAAACCCTTGACCGCGAAAGTCAAGGGCAGATGGACAGATTTTCAACTGGTTATGTGGTCAAGAGTTTTCTACATATTCTTCTACAACTCTGCGTATCTTCATCACATTCAGTTAAACATTCAAAATAGGAATTCATAATTTCGTGCTGATCTATAAACTCATCTAAAGTATTCCCGATTCTTTTCCACCCAGCAAGTTGATTGTAAGAGACTAAATTGTGCATAATGACCTCCACGCACAAAGAATATCATAACAGAAACTTTTCGTTCATTCTTATGACCTCATTATTCTACCACTATATAGACTTTTTGTGAGTGCCTCTTAATACATCTTAATCATAGATTGAGCAAGGAACTCTAACTCTTTCTTGCCAGTGTCTTACATATCCAGGTCTCCATCTATTTCCTGGAATGTACTCTTCACGATAAACAAATTGTGTGCATATTGGTTCTCTATAATAAACTTTTGGTTCAAAAGGTTCCCAAAACTCTTTCCAAGTAATAGCACTTGCGGGAAGAGTAAAAAATGGTAGAAGTAAAAGAAAATATTTAATCAATCTCTATTTCTCCAATCACTTTCATTATCACGACTAAAAAAATCAATAATATCATCGGGACCATTAAAACCAGATCTATGTTTAGATGGATCTGGATCTCCAATATCCAAGATATTCATAAAATCATCTAAACTTCCTTCTTGCATATCGGGATTTGCAGCTCTTCTTCTTGCCTGCCTTAAAATTGTTGCTGCACTTCTGTTTGATTTTGCAAGTTTTTCTGCCCAAATTACATCAGAAAGAGAAACCTCTTCCTGCTTTCCGATTCGGTTGCAAATTTCTTCCAAACGAATCCTATAATTGTGAGATAACATGTTATTTTTTGTTTCTAGTATTTATTCTTCAAACTTACGAAGAGTATGTAGATACTCTAATACCACTTCTCTAACTTGCATCAATTCATTAAAACAAAATTGATTATGAGCACATTGACGTAGTTCGTGATCTGGTTTCAATACACTCTCCTCAAAAAGAGTCAATCCACGATTCCATTTATCAATTTGAGATTCTTCAGTCATTTTTGCACTACTTTAACGGGACAAGAAGGAACAACTTTACGGATTTCTTGAATGATTTCAGTTCTTTGAAGTTCAGTTAATCCTACAACTTTAGAAATACGTTGAATAACGGTCAATGCATCACTGCAGCTGATAATGGTTGCGGTGACAAATACAACCATAGTTTCTCCTATTCTACTACTATTTAAGGTAGTTTATAAAATTTTAATAATTAATCCCAAGAAATATTTTCTACATAAAACGAAGGCATCACCATAGTCCAACCACTTCCACCAACTTTATACTCCCACTTATACTCAAACTGATTATGACTATCCCAAGTCATATATCCTTTCTCCTTATCAAATCGTCCTTTAATCGTTAAACCAAACTTATTAGAATAAATGTTACGAGTGCGAAGTGCTCCACCTTTTTCGCGGGTTTCAATCACTACACACAAATCTGAATAAGTTTGTACTCCTGCTTCCAATAGACAAGGAGTTTCATAACGAAATGGACGATAAGATTCCTGGGCAAAGACAGGAGAACCAAACAAAAGTGTAGCAAGAACAATCAGTTTTTTCATCCAACAATCCTCCAACAAACAACAGCATTACCTTTTTTTACAGAAGCAATTTGAGCAAAAGCAGCATAAGAAAGATCCAAATCAGCATGTGAATATGGTCCTCTGTCATTAATTCTCACGATGACTTGTTTACCGTTATCTTGATTCGTCACACGAATCTTTGATCCCATTGGCAAATAAGGATGTGCTGCCGTCCATCTGTAAGCATCAAATACTTCTCCATTTGCCGTAGTTTGTCCATGAAATCCATCACCTAACCCATAGAATGTGCTAATTCCACAAGTAAGTCCAGCAATTAATCCAATCATTTTTCAATCTTCCAGTGTTCGTTACCAGTTTTTTGTATCCAGAAGCAGTATTGGCGATTAATGGATACTAAAAAGAACTTATCATTAGTTTCCTGCTCTATCTCACAAGAATGAAAAGATTGCATGATGTTGATAAAGCGATTCTTTGCTTTAGAACTCAAAGGAGTTACGTTTACAAAGCGTTTTTTGATCTTTGGAGCTTTCATAGAGTTCATAGTTTTTTCAACCTCCACAAAGGTCATTGTATAGAGTTTTCAGTGATGTGTCAAGTAGTCCAGGTATTCGTCAAAAAGCACCTCTTCCATTTGGAATGCTTGTTGTTCCCATGGTTGGTCTTCATAGTCCGTCTGAGAGAAGTCTATGCCCCTCCAGTGCCTCTTTCCGTGTTTATCCTTTAGAACACCCGTAACATGCTGATAAACGTGCCAGAGTTCGTGTAGAAGGGTTCTGGTGTAGTGATCAGCACCCATACGATTATGCATCTCAATCTCAAAGGATCTTGGGCGATAATCACAATCAGTCACTCCTACCCAACCATAAACACCATCTCGTAACATTCCACGATGGTTGACTACAATTTCAAGTTTGTGTCTTGGAAGGTGCCTGTTAATAAACCAAGTTACAATGTCCCCACAACGACGCTTGCTATAGTTGTACCCACTGGTGTATAATGAAAGCATCATCAAGTCCTTTTATGTAGATTCAAGGCAACATCAGAGCATTGATTGCCACTTCAGACACCTTAACACCCCAATGAATCATCCAAATAAAGGATGTAACGAAAAGCAATCTGTCTAGTGTGGAGTACCTCATTCGGTGGACTTGCGTACCTACTCATTATAGGGGTCAATCCACCCCCTTTTGGGGTGGAGTGTGCCAGTTTCAGAACTGTCTACTCAGTATCAAAAAAGAACATATGGAACAATCTTGAATCGTATTTGTCGTAACCAAAATACTTTGATGCTGAATGTGGGCAATGACCGTCCCAAATCACCAGACGATTATAAACATTTGCCACAACATCAATATGTTCCCAAGGAGTTGGATCTAGATGTTTATTTTCCCAAATAACATCAGATCCGATTGTATCAACATGACGAATACCAGTTTTTTTATGTGCTAACAAAGAAGTTCCACACTCATAAGGAGCATCAGGAGTTAGATATACTGTTGCTGCCCATTTTTGAGCATCAGCATGATAAACTAGCGCATCTTCGCAAGTGCAATGTTGAAATCTACCACACATCCCATGAGTTTCCATCCAATTTGTGATTTTGAGACCCATAATCTTCTCAAATGCTTCCTTTGTTCCGGGAATCTCAAACTGATGTTCAGTTCTTCTACCACGATGATAGTCACTGAAATGAAACTCTTGCCTTAGAGCATATTCTCTAATCGCATCTGGATCACTATAAAAATTATCTACAACCCATAGCGTTGGTTTCTTCTGTTCACTTACGGATGGTCCGTTAATGTAGTACATCATAGTGGTTTCTTTGCATTTTCACAGAACTTACAGAGATTGAAACAAGTATTATCCTCAGGAATCACTTCTTCATAACTTTGCTCAAATAGATTTCCTAGAATATGTTCTAATCCATAATCCATACAACACAATGATACATCGCCATTTGGGAGCATTACATTGTGGTAGAGTTTTTCTAAACAACCACAAGTCATTGGTTGCTCTCCATGATACACAGATTTGTACTCATCCTTACGATTGAGAAGTTCAGGTTTCATGATACTTTCGCCAAGTAGATTTCCTGCTCTTGACCACATTTGATAAGTTGCTGCCTCTGGGAATACATGTCTGACCGATTCATGAACAGTTCCCATACACATTAGAGTGAAGTTTTGAATCTGTGAATGAACTTCTCCAAACTTTTCAATCACTTTGACATAACGATCTGTGATTGGATGTTTTGCTTTTCTTTCTTGATCGGGCAGATGTAAAACAAATCCTCCATTTGGATTGCCCGCATATGGAATATGTAAGATTCTTTCTACATCTTCCACATCCATTCCAATACCTGTCGTAAATACTGAGATTGGATGATTCTTTTCGTGTGCATAAAGAAGCATGTCTGTGCATTTTGGGTTCAACCAAGGCTCAGTGAATCCTGCAAAGGTGATTCTGATTTCTTCTGGAATCTTATCAACAACCATCTTAAAGTTATCAAGACTCAGAAATCTTTCCCCTTTATATGCTTTCTGCAGGGTTCTCTGTGGACAGAAGACACAATCAACTACACAACCATTCTTAGTGTCAATGGATGTTGTGAACTCCATCGTTGGTAATACTGAGTTCTTCCATTTTCTATCTGGTTGTAGATTGCGGTTATCAATATAAAGATTGATGAGTGCATAGTGCTCAATAAACCAGTCATCCCAAACACTCCATTTAATATCAACATAATCAATAGAGTAGACTTCGTGATTTGGGAAATCTCTGAGGTAAGTATCTCTGAAGTGTCTGAACTTTTGTTTTTGTTCTGGTGTTGTTAGATGCCATTCTCCAGCAATCTTTTTGACATTCTTTTTGATCCAAGGTAGATTTTCATCATTGAAGATGTCATATTCACCACCTTCACAATCAGACTTAAGAAAATCAATTCTTTCAATATTGTTCTCTTGAATAAATGTGGAGAACTTTACCGAAGGAACTTGTTGCTTATTAATATCTGCAGCCGTTTCGGTTAAATCTTTATTGAATAGTCCAGATGTTTCAAACTCACCATCAATAGGACCGATTGCTTTATTAGTACAAACTACATTATCACCTTGAACATTCTTTGTAAGATTTTTGAATAGTTCTGAATGTGGTTCAAAGCAATAAACTTTTTTTGGATTTCTATTTTTGATTGAATAAGTGAATGGACCAGAACTTGCACCAACATCAAAGACTATATCATTCTCTTCTGCTTCAAAGAATTTTTCATAGACTTTATCAGTGAAGATTTCTTTCTCTACTGTATTCTTAAACCACTCATTTTCTGCCGCATGTCCCCAATCAAACTCCCTCGTTTCTTTTGATTTATAAACCTCATGCAAATCTTTATTTGTTTGTAACAGTCTCTCAAGATTATTTCTAACTGCTTGAGTATGAATGTCATCTAACTCATAGTTTTTCTTCAAATCCAAGAGTAGGTTTCTAGACTCATCACAAAGTCCACACCACCAGGCAGAAACTGCTTTTTCGAAAAGTATTCCATACAATCCAGGATAATCTACATCAAGACTCAACGGTTCTGGATTTTTTTCTGCAAGTTTTTCGCCAAGAGATGCAATCAAATATGAATCATGATGATTTTGTTCTCTTTCATAAAATCTACTCAACAAAAAATATGCCTCCGGTCTAGTTGGCATAATCGCAAGAGAATGTTGAAGTAAGCCCTTCACTGTAAAGTTTCTACAACCTTGCTTATCAAAACATATTGCTGCACGGAGAAGAGATTGATATTTTATTACATCATACTTCGCTCTTTCTGCGGTTCTAAGGTAATATGAAACTGCAGATGCCGATTGACCAATATCATCATAATATATCGCTAACTTAAAGTTATTGTCCGAATCTTCTGGGTCTTCAATAAAGTTAACCAACAACTCATTCAGATTTAGTTTAATAATTTCAGACATTTAGATACTCCTCAATGACAGATTCTGGAAACTTAAGTAGATATGCAGCATTATCTTGAAAACCAAAAGACATAAGAAAATCATTTCCTTTTTGTGCAAGACCAACACAGAACTCAACATGTCCCCCCATGATAGAAAAATCATTAGACCACTTTACTAGATTCCAGTCTTTATCCCAGAGAACTATTCTGTGGCGATAAACTGCATCCTTTCTTCCAACTTCACTGTTGAATAGATCAACCTCATGAGTGATTGCTAGATAATGATCTCTCCACGATAGAACTTGAGATCCACCCCTTAAATCTCTTGGAATATTCTTTCTTTTGTTAGTGAATGCTGTTTTTGATTTTTGAATTGATGGATTAACTTTAACGACTTCTGTGGGATTTGACCATTTGACATAATGAAATGGTATGTCTAAAATGGGCATCCAGTTCTTTTCACAATATGAGTTTGGATCTAGTGGTGGTGGTATTCTAAACCGATCCACTTCAACCACTGAATCTTCACGAACCTCAATCTCGCAGAGTTCCATCCTACCAATACCCGTGGGATCTAAATCTCTACGAACTCCGGAGATGTATAACTTATCATTCCACCTAAAAATTCTTGCATCTTCTAACCCAACAAAATCCCATTTTTCTTGATCGGGAAACTTTGATGTATCTACTTTATTAACTCTTGTGATTTTATAGTTTTCATCTAACTCAAGATAATAGTTCCAAGTTCTTAAATGAATATCATTCTCTGGATGTACATATGTTAATGGACCGTATTGATGTTGAAATAACTTTTCTTCGGAGTGATAAAATGTATAGTTAACTGCACGAAGATTGACTATCGTTTTGTCTCCATCAATAAAAATGGATGGGTTCATTAAACCCAACCCATTATTAAGTTTTGAATCTATGATAAGTGGATATATTTGTCCCCCTTTCTGCAATGCACTTTTTGCAAAAGAGTTAATAAAGTCCATAACTATTATTTCCAAATATAATATTATTAAAATCAGAGTATTTTTCTATAACTTTTTTTGGAAGTATATCTGATACACTATATTTATTTCTCTCTATATGATCTGTTCTGATTGTATGGAGATTTTTTCCAAAATCAGCATCATCATACGAAAGATTATTAGTACTGAACTTTTCAAAATTATTATAGTAGTGATTATATTGTGGAATGTTTAAAAACTTATAGATTTTTTCAATCTGATTTTCACAGTTTGACACGAGATCTGAATAATCAATAAAAATAGAATAACTTGGATTTTCTTTCTTTAAGTTAATAAAAGATAACATTCCTTTTATGATTTGTCCGTGTGGCGACATCAGAAAATCACATTGATCTTCAATGGTTTTATAATCTCTATCTATAAAATTATTTGGATTTTCTTGACTCCACTTTATAAAAGATGCTAAAACTTCTATTACATCTCTAATCAAAACTATTATTTTTATTTCATTGGGGCAGTATTTTTTTAGTAGATTTAGATTATCTGGTGCTCCCCAAGCACCGGAACGATCTATAATATAAGAACTATTCCAGTTTTCATAATAACTTGGTAATATGTTTTTTATGATATTGTCATATGATTTAAAATCTGGAAAATTTTTAAATCCTAAATCATATTTTTTAGACTCTTCAAGATTAAACATTATTTCCGAAACTGGACTATTAGCAGAAACGGAGATGCTTTTGTTTTGATTTAAAATTGAAGATAGTAAAGTATTTCCAGATCTTGGAAGACCCGCAAGAAAATAATATTTTTTCATAATGTGATTATTTTTTATATTCTATGCCAAGTACCTAATAATAACAATACCATCGCCACCTTTATCACCAACTCTTCTTGGATTGGGGTTTGAATATGAGTGTCCACCACCGCCACCACCACCAAGTTTATCAATACCTATACCAGGAGCTGGATAACCTCTTCCACCTCCACCTTGCCCTGGTCCTGAGTCATAAACTCCAGTACTTGTTCCATATCCTCCAGCACCACCTCCACCAGCATATTGATCATTTGATGGCGAATTTGCTAATGGTTGAACTGGAACAAGTCCACATAGTGGATATCCAAAAGTGGGGAATGATTGTCCGTTTCCACCTCTTCCTCCCCCCGAAATGTTTCCTGGAATAGGTGTTCCTTGTTGATTAGATCCACCTCCACCAGCGGGAGCATATCCTCCAGTTGGGAATGACCATCCTCCTGGTTGACCATAGTTCGTTACAAATGGATTTCCTGGATTTTGTGTGGGTTGTGTTGCTTGCCCTGATGCTGGTGATGGGTCATCTCCCCCAGATCCACCACCGCATCCACCAGATTTTCCTTGTCCAGTTGCTCCGGTGTAACTTCCTGCTCCACCACCACCACCTTTAGCAGTGATGGTTAATGGTGTTGATACTGGATTATTAAAAACAGAATCTGTTCCATTATCACCCTGGACAGAAGGACCTTTTCCAGCTCCTCCTGCCCCAACTGATATTGGATAAGTTCCTGCAGCAAGTGGATAGTTGACAGCATGAGCGACTCCCCCGCCGCCGCCCCCGCCGCCATAATATCCTCCTCCTCCACCACCACCAGCAACAACTAAAATGTCAACAGATAATGGAGCTCCAGATACAGTCATGGATCCTGCACCAGCAAAAGTGTGATAAACATATCCATTTCCAGGAATATTACCTGTTGATGGAGAGAGTGCTCCACTCACAGTAACTGTTGCTTTATTGACTCCCCCAAAAAACATTTGATGAATTCCAGCCATATTAAGTTAATCCCGTTCCAAAAATTACAAAAGTATTTGATGCAACACATAAAACAGTACAAATCCCATACTGAGCCAATGTTCTGTTTCCAGTGTTTGCTGATCCTGCAGATCTTAAAGTTACACTCGCACCTTGAGTGATTGTCTGATTCGAACCAGAGTTATTGTATATAGACACAACATCACCAGCATTAAACACAGCTGCGGGAACAGTAACTCCACCCGTTGTAATTGAAATATGTTTTCCAACATCACTTGCAACAAGAGTGTATCCCGTTGTTTGTGAGTTTTGAGCAACTGTTAAATTTGAAGTACCTTGAGTACCTGTTGTTCCCTGAGCGCCAGTAGTACCTTGTGCTCCTGTAGTGCCTTGAGCACCAGTAGCACCAGTATTACCTACAAATGTTGATCCTAAAAGTGATGATAGAGTTGCCATTTATTTACTCCTCTTAAGAAAGAACCCAAGTCACTGGACTAAATTTTCCGCCACCATTAGTTATAGTGGCATAAACTTCCCAAGTTATGGAGTCATAAATCAACTCCAACTGTATGCCGCCAACATTTACTGTCAAATCTTCTGCTGCTCCTTCTATAGTAGATCCATTTCTAGCTATAGTTAGGTTTGTAGTTGCCCAATTTGAACCATCAGCAATAATAACGCTATGACCAACAGAAGGAGTTGCTGGAAGTGTAATTGTAAATGCTCCACCCGAAGTATCAGCAATCAATCTATCACCATTAACTGCGGTATATGTTGTAGTTTTCCTACTCCATGCGTTTAATCCCGTTGCTCCTTGAGTTCCTGTTGCTCCTTGAGCACCAGTTGTTCCTTGAGCACCAGTTGTTCCTTCAGCACCTGTTGCGCCTTGAGTTCCTGTTGCACCTTGAGTACCCTGTGGTCCGGCAGATTGATAACTTACTACATCAAGAATATCACCTAAACTTGCACCAACACTTAGAACAACAGTGGTTCCAGTTGTGGCAGTATATTCATTGGAACTTAAACGAACACCATTCAAGTATACATCAACATAGTTTACAGTATAAGTTGCAGAGAATGATGTTTGCCCTGCAGTTGCCGTAAGGCTAGTTACAGTCTTCGTGTGACTGAATCCTTGAGCACCTTGAATACCTTGAATACCTTGAACACTTGCTGCGTTTCCTTGAATACCTTGAGTTCCTTGTGTTCCTTGTGGTCCAGCAGATGTAAATGAAATGATATCAATTACATCACCAAGATTGGATGCTGTTCCGAGAACAATAGATGTTCCGTTTGATGCAGTTATGTCTGCTGATGACAGACGAACACCATTCAAATATACATCAACTTGACCAACTGTATATGTTGCGTTGAATGTAGTTTGCCCTTGTGTTGCTGTATAAGTTGTAGTTGTTTTATTGAAACTAAATCCTTGAATACCTTGAATACCTTGAGTTCCTGTAGCACCTTGAATACCCTGTGTTCCTGTTGTGCCTTGAGTGCCTGTTGTACCTTGAGTACCTGTAGCACCTTGAGTGCCTGTCGTACCTTGTGGTCCGGCAGATGTAAATGCAACAAAATCAAGAACGTCTCCAAGACTTGCGCCAACATTCAATACAACACTAGTTCCATTAGATGCAGTATATTCATTTGAACTTAAACGAACACCATTTAAGAATACATCAAGATTTCCTACGGAATATGTAACTGAGAATGTTGTTTGTCCTGCAGTTGCAGTTGATGAAGTGACTGTCTTATTAAAACTGAAACCTTGAATACCCTGTAAACCTTGGGATCCAGTAATACCTTGAATACCCTGTGCGCCTGTGGTTCCTTGAGTTCCTGTAGTCCCCTGAGTGCCAGTGGTTCCTTGAGTTCCTGTAGTTCCTTGAGAACCAGTAATACCTTGAATACCCTGAGTTCCTTGTGGTCCGGCAGATGTAAATGAAATAATATCAATTATATCATCATTATTTGCTGCAGTTCCCAATACAATAGATGTTCCATTTGATGCAGTTATATCTACAGACGACAGACGAACACCATTTAGGTAAACATCAACTTGTCCTACGGTATATGTGGCACTAAATGTAGTTTGTCCTTGTGTTGCCGTATAGGTTGTAATTGTTTTATTAAAACTAAAACCTTGAATACCTTGAGATCCAGTAATACCTTGGATGCCTTGTGCGCCTGTGGTTCCTTGAGTTCCTGTTGTACCTTGTGCTCCAGTAATACCTTGGATACCTTGAGTTCCTGTAGTTCCTTGAGCACCAGTTGCTCCTTGTATAGGAGCTGACCAAACTACATTAGTTCCGTTAGAAGTTAGGATTGAGTTTGCAGCACCTACTTGGTTATTGCTATCATATAAACCATTGCGAATTCTTATATTACCGTTTACATCTAATCTTTGCGATGGATTGGTTGTACCAATGCCGACAGAACCAGCAGTAAAATAAGTATTATATGTATTAGTTCCTGGTCCCACTGACCAAGGGTTGACAACAATAATTGTTGATCCGATTCCAACACCTTGATCTTGTTGTATGAAGACCTTACCATCATTTGTATTGATAGCAAATTCACCCGTAGGTAAACTTGTTGTGTTTGGAATCTTACCGGCAACAGCCGACCGTTTAACCTTAATTACTGGATCTGCCATTCAACCCCATTAGTGGTATAAACCGTAGAAACTCTTATATAAGAGTTTTTATTATTTATTGAAACTCTTCTTCCTTGGATGCTCTTTTGGGTTTTGTTGATAGTTTTTCTATTTCTTTCTTCTGCTCGTTAATCTTTATAGACAATGCTTCATTTGCATCATTAAGTTGTCTATTTTTTGCTTCCGCAACTATTAACTGGGAAAAAATTTCTAAAGTCTTCTGCTGATATGCTGCAATCAAATACTTATAATCTTGTTCATTCATAAAAAAGAGGGAGATAAACTCCCTCTATTTAGATTAACTGAATAACATATTATCCAAATCAGTATATCCTGCAGGAAGTCCAGTGAGATTTGCTCCAGATCCCACAAATGAAGTTGCAGTTACAATACCGACAACCCTTACATTACCTTGAACATCAAACCTAGAGGTTGGTCCTGTGCTACCAATACCAACCCTGTCATTTGTAATATCAACAGATATATTTGAATCAGAAACTAAGTTTGCAGTATCTCTGGACTTACCCATTGCTCACACTTTTTGATTATTTAGGTTAGAAGGCACCACCATCGATGGTTATATTTTCAAGATTTCTAGTTGAACCAGTACAAGAAATCACTTGTGACTGTCCAGCGCAGTCATTTACCCAAAGTCCTTCAATTTCAATAGAAGCATATGCATTTGCAGCAACGGTAAGAACACCTGTTGATTCAGTTACATCATCAGCGAATACAATTCTAGATGCAGAGTCGTCCCAGAATACTGCTGCTTTCTTAGCAGAGGTAGTATAATAGTTGAGAAGCAGACCAATATCTTTATTAAGATCTGATGTTGGAGCAGCTCCATCAACGATACCCAAGTCAAGTAGTTGGTCTTCAATTGTTGTTGTAGTCGTATTGACTTGAGTTGTGGAACCATTAATATAAAGGTTTCCACTTACCGTAACATCATTAGCAAATGTTGCATTATTAGCACTCATTGTAATGACATTTGCGCCAGTGCTTGACTGAATATCATTGCCATTGACACGAATATCACCTGCAAATGTAGTTAATGTATTTGAGGTCATTGTGATGTTTGTATTTCCATCACTTGCCTGGATGTCATTACCAGCGACTTTAATATCACCTGCGAATGTAGTTAATGTATTAGAAGTAAGGGTAATGTTGGTATTACCATCGGATGCTAAAATATCATTTCCATCTATTTCTAGATCACCACCAACTATAAGTTTATTGCTAATAGTTGTAATACCTGTTGCTGCACCCATTACAAGTGCTGTTGCGGCACCAGCAAAGTTTACATTAGTTGCAGTGCCATTAACGAGGTTAAATGTTGTTGCGCTTGTCGTTACATCACCACCATTAATAGCAATATCACCAGTTAATGTAAGTGTATCAGTGTTTGTTACATAAGAAATACCAGAATCAACGTAAACTGCAGTAGATCCAACTCCAGTGCTATTAACAAATAAACCTGGATAGAAAGTACCGTTTGGTGCAGTTGTTGTATCAACTAAAGTTGCTCTCGTTGCCGTTGAAATTGTACCAACTAATGATCCATTCAGATTTGTAAAGTTACCAGTTGCTGCGGTAACTGAAGTATCACCAAATGTAACACCAGAACCAACGGCAAGGCGAATGCCATTTGCCATATTAGTGGTTCCAATCGCAACACCATAGTTAAAGGCAAATGCATCAGTAGAGAATCCAAGAGTTCCACTCTTGAACCACATCATCTGCTTGTAAGTATCTGGTAGAGTATTGACACCTGCTGCAGTAAATGAAGCTAGTGGAGTTCCTTCAGTAGATGCAACAGCAACGCCACCATGATTTGCTGTGGTATCGGTAGAAGCATCTGCCCCAACAATACTTGTTGTATAACCTAAAATAATATCTTTGTCACGAATAAAAACGTCTTGTCCTGTTAGTAAAAGAGTTGTGCCCCCAATCGTAACATTACCATTAACATTTAAATTATTTTGAATGGTAACAAAATCATCAATGATAGTTGTTCCACCAGCAGAGTTTAATGTAAGGTTTCCAGAAAGTGTATCAATAATATTTGTACCATTGATACCAATCTGCACACCACGAAGAACAGCACCAGTTTCAAAAGTTCCAATTCCTGAAAAATGTGCGTTTCTCCAGTTTAGAGTTGAGATACCAACATCATAAGTATTATCTAGATTTGGAGTTAGGTTTGAAGCAAATCTACCACCAACTGTAATATTATCTCCCGAAGCATCACCAAGATTGATTGTACCGCCTCTAAAGGTTACAACACCAACAAACTCAGAATATCCTTGAACATTTAAGTTTGCGCCTACTGTCAGGTTTTTATTAATTCCTACGCCACCATCAATCTGAACAGAACCAGTGTCTGCATTACCTAAAGTATTATCTGTACCGTCAGTAAAGGTTGTAATGCCAGTAAAGGTAGCATTGTTGGAACCACTTGCCCAACTTAAGTTTCCACTACCATCATTTGTTAGAACTGATGTTGGTGATCCCTGTGTCCCTGGCAGAACATAAGTTACAATACCTGCCAGAGCGTCTGGAGATTTTAATGTAACATATTGAGTACCGTTATTTGTTCCTTCAACAAGATTTACACCACTGCCCGTTGTTGCAGTATCTCTTGTCCAATATCGGTGAGAACCAAAGAATTTATTATTTGCAGTGGTACTATCAATACCAACATAAAGGTCGTAGGAATCGGTTGTAAATCCAGGTTCACCTGCCCTTAAACCAGGGAGATTAGCAAGAAGACCTCTCTTTAACTGTAAAACAGGAGCTGCCATCTTCTATACACTCTTTTATTATTATTTATTAGTTTTAGAATCCCCCCGCATCAAGATCAATCTTATCATCTAGATCAATATCCAGTTGATTTGTAAAGTCTGAGGGAAGACCAGGTGAAATAGGTTCTGTTGTTGCTGCCGAGAGAATAACATCCGGATTAACTGGAATATATTTTTGAGTTGCAGCATCATACATTATCAAATATTTGTCATTCAATCCAGATGCATTGTAGTCGGAAAGATCAGAAAACTTTGCAGGCACTTGAACTCCTCCTATACTAGTTTCTATTTTTGTCTTAAGTGGAGATTTTAGTTTAACTGAGATGCTATTATTTGAAGATAGAGAAACTTTGTATGTCATACTGATACCGTATCTACTACCATTAACATACCCTCAAAAACTTTAGTCACTTTTCCAGTGTTTGCTTGTGTGATGATCACATCATAATAGTTTCTACCTGCAGAAAGATCTGAGGTATTTGTTGCTCCCATAGAAACTTTTATTTCACCTACTCCAGAAGTTATCGTTGTACTAAATGACTTTGAAGTAGTTGCTGTTGGATGCTTGCGTACTTTTGCTGTTGCTGAATAATTGCTAAGTGCAAAGACAGAACCATCGGAATTTGTAACATTAAAAGTTGCTTCAAAATCAGTTCCTTTTTCAAGTCTTAAGTTTACTACTGGTACTGACATTTGAATATATGTATTTTTAAGTATTTATATTTTACCTATTCAGTGATGGAAGAATCACCTTATCCCATTGTTGCGTATCTTCATTCCAGACATAATGATTTTCTTCATCGGGTGGAGGAAATGGAGGATCCCACTCAAGAGTTGATTCGTTAAGTGTCCAAGATGAATATGGTTTTGGTGAAATGAAAGCATCAAGATCTTGATTATACAGGTATCCTATTCCCGCATATCTAACACGAAACTGTCCATCAATGAATGTCTGTTTCCATTTGGTATCATTACCAAAAATGGTTTTGCAATACTCTATACCTAGTTCTTCCGATGGTATCTGATTCGAATTTAAAATCACATCGTCGTTAACTACAACGATGTGAGTGACTATGTTATTTTGATCTATCTGAGCAAAATATGCCATAAATTATTCATTTATATTTTTCAATTCCCACTGCTGACTTTCTTCATTCCAAATGTAAAAATATCCACCTGCAATCTCTTCTTCGGTTAGTGCGGGAGCAGGCCCAATAGGAGATTTCCAAGTTACAGTTTCTTCATCAAGAATCCAAGAAGGATATGGTTTGGGTGGAACAAATGCATCTAGTTCTTCATTATAAGAATATCCAATACCTGCATAATGAACTCTCATATTGCCATTGTATGAAGTCTGTTTCCAGCGAGTATCAGAACCCAAAAGTTTTTTGCAGAAAGCAATCCCAATTTCTTCTACTTCTACTCCATTTATATCAGAAGTATCTTCATTACTTACAACAATAACTTGAATAACTGTATTGTATTCGTCAAGTTGAGCAAAATGTGCCATCGTTCAATATTGATTAGTTGAGTGTTTTAATATTTAGAACTTTGAAGTTCTGAAAATATTTATAGCAAATATTGGATATTATTAACTTATCTGATAACGAACTATAACGATTCCTGAACCACCATTTGCACCATAACCAAGACTTGGTGTTGGATCAAAATCATTTCCTGTTCCTCCACCTCCACCACCACCGGTGTTTGTTGTTCCTGCATTTGAGGTTGGAGTGCCATCATTCTCTGCACCTGTTCCTCCACCACCTACTCCGCCACTATTTGGGACGCCAGCAGATGCACCACCGCCACCACCACCAGCAAACCATTGATATTGTCCGGGACCAGGATTCAATGCACCTGCTCCAGTATAGGATGGTGGTCCAGCAATCAGAACTTGAACACCTGCACCTCCCGGAGCACCATATCCAGTAGATCCAGGACTACCAGCAGCACCTGCACCACCACCGCCAGCACCATATTGTCCAGGTCCGCAGTTACCACCATTGTTTCCTTGTGATGGAGTAAATGGTGGGGTGTTTCCTGATCCACCAGTAGATGGCTCCATTGCTGCACCACCACCAGATCCCCCTGGAACACCATCTCTAAATCCAGGTGCTCTTGATGCTCCTCCGCCACCGCCGGTTGATGTTATTGTGGAAAAAACTGAAGGGTTTCCACTTCCTCCTTTTGTAGAAACTGAAGTGGAAAAATTTCCTCCCCCACCTACAGTTACTGTATAACTACCAACTGATGATATAGGGAAGGGAGATCCTGCTAATGGATGTCCGGAAAGATTGGTTCTTAATCCACCAGCACCACCGCCACCACCATAATATCCGGTACCACCCGCAGCACCTCCAGCTACAACTAGATATTCTACAGTATTGTTCGCTGGGTTTGGTGATAATGAATTTACCGTAAATGATCCAGAAGCAGTAAATATATGTGCTCTATAGGTTGCTCCTGGACCAGGTTGTACATATTCGTTTGTAGTTCCACCAGTTGCACTAAAAAAGTTTGCTGATATGCCGACATCAGTTCCTGTCTTTGCAAGATAATCATTAAAACTTGCTTTTGGATTGTTAAGTGAACGAAGTGCCATTTTATAGTTTTTTTTGAATATTTATGAAGGATAAGCAATCAGAATAATACCAGAACCCCCATTTCCACCAGATCCATTACCAGATCCTCCATATGATCCATTAGACCCTCCTCCTCCTCCACCACCAGTATTTTGTGTGCCAACATTTGGACCGGAAGTTTTTGGATTTCCAGTAACATTACCTGCGCCACCGCCACCAGCGCCACCTGCATATGAAGTTGCCGCATTAATTCCACCTCCGCCACCGGCAACATAATAACCACCGCCTGGACCGGGAGTTCCCACAGAAGATGATGGATCTCTAAAAGTCGCTGGTAGTTGTGCTCCTACACCTGCAGCAATAGAAACTGGGGGTGATGTTGCGGCAGCAGCACCTGCACCACCTCCACCACCAGTCAAATATCCAGGACTTGTAGCGCCAGCATTTCCTCCTGTTGTTCCAGTACCACCAGCAGCACCATATCCACCACCACCACCAGATCCTCCATTTGATCCCGCAACATATATGTTTCCTCCTTTTCCTCCACCCGTAGCAGTTACACTAGAGAATATTGAAGGGCTTCCATTTGTATTGTCTGCTTGAACAGATGTTCCAGGTCCTCCACTATCACCATTTCCACCTGCACCGATAGTAACTGTATAAACACCGGGTGATGAAGATACTGGTAATGCTGGACTGGTTAATAATGCACCTGCACCACCACCTCCACCAATATTTGCTCCACCACCACCTCCACCCGCAACTACGGCATATTCTACAGATGTTAATGAGGGATTGGTGACTGTAAAAGTTCCAGATCTAGTGAAAGTATGAATAGTTTTTCCGCCATAATAACTTATTGATCCACCAGTCGCTTTTGCATTTTGGACGGTTGAAATGGAGTAACGAATTACAACGATTCCGGATCCACCATTTCCTGGGTTTCCTGGACCTCCAACTGGACCACCTAGACTATGACCACCGCCACCACTACCAGTTGCAAAATCACCATCTCCGGGAGTTAATGTTCCGCCACCACCTCCACCACCTAAACCGCCGGGAGAATTGACAGTATATCCTTGTCCGCCGCCACCTGCTGCATAATATGAAGATATTCCCGTAATTGAAATCGAAGATCCATCACCGCCAGCAGATGAAACATTGGAAGCACCGGGAACAGGAGCACCAGCAGCGCCAGCGCCGCCTCCGCCAGCTCCAGAGGCTGATGATGCTGCAGTAGTAAAGTTGCCGCCACTATTTCCTTGAGAGGGTGTATATGATGGAGTGTTTCCTGATCCACCAGGGGCAGATCCAGAAGGGGAATAAGCTGCCCCACCACCAGAACCTCCTGCAAGACCAGCTCCTGGTGAAGATGGTTCTTGATATCCACCACCACCTCCACCATCAGCACGAATGTATGATGGTGATGGATAAGTTGCTGGAGTTGGGAAAAAATTTGATGCTCCACCAGGAGATCCTTGACTTGCTGATTTTAAACTTGCCCCACCAGAACCCACTGTTACAGTATATTCGCCAGCAACAAGTGAATATGGACTTCCTGCTAGTGGGTGTCCTGTCACATTAGTTCTAAATCCACCACCGCCACCGCCACCTGCTGAGTTTGATGTAGAATATCCACCAGCACCTCCTCCACCAACAACAAGATATTGACAATCTCCCGGACCACTTACTGAACTTACATCAAAAGTTCCTGATGTAGTGAAAACATGAGTTCTATATACATTCGCTCCATCTACATATTCTCCAATAATCCCTCCAGTCGCAACAATTCCGGATGCACCACTGAAATTTGTAAAATATGCATCAGTGCCACTTCTAGAAAATGTATCTAAAAATGTCTGTAGAATATTATTGACAGATCTTACGCCCATTTTCTTATTTTTTGAATATTTATGCTAAGTAACGTATAACAACAATGCCAGGACCACCACTACCAGAAGTTCCTGATGAGTATGTTCCTCCTCCTCCACCACCAGTATTAGTAGCTCCTGGTGTTTGACCGGTGTTTGATGATGGTGCTCCTGTGCCACCACCACCCAATCCAGCAGCACCTGGGGTAGAATATGCACCACCACCGCCACCACCTGCAAAATATCCATTATGTGGTGCTAAACCAGGAAGGCCAATAAGAGGACCATAAAATCCTGGTGTTGGTCCCGGAGCAACTAAAAGACCATCACCACCTGCAACAGATGTTGTTGGAGCTGGAGTACTGTTAGGTGCTCCATGTTTTCCTGCTCCTCCGCCACCACCGCCATAGTAACCCCCGCCACTATTACCATATCCATAAGTTCCAGAATCTCCGGGTTGAAGTGGTTGACTCCCAGCGGGTCCATTTGCTCCAGGATATCCGACACCACCAGAAGATCCTCCTGGTTGAGCAGCTCCATTTCTACCACCACCTCCACCACCACCTTTTGCAGTTAATGTTGAGAATGTTGTATCAGTTCCAGATCCTCCATTTGATCCAGATTCAAGACTACCGGGAACACCAGGTCCACCAGTTCCAACAGTAACGGAATAAGTTCCTGCGGCAAGAGTAAATCCTGGTCTATAGATAAGACCACCTGCACCACCTCCACCACCATAATATCCAGAACCGCCGCCAGCACCGCCAGCAACCATTAAAACATCAACAGTTACACTTCCGGAAGAAGCAATGACAGAAAAAGTCCCTGGTCCCGTAAATGTATGATATACATAACCATTTCCCGGAGATAATCCGCTCGTTGGAGTAGCTATTGTTCCAGAAGAAGTAACTAAAAGTGGTATTATCGGATTACCCCCTTTGGTTCCAGTTCTTCCAAACTTATTTGGAAAACTAGAGATTGGATTTTGAAATGATTTGATACTCATGATCAAATATCAGTGTCGCCATTAACTAAAACATTAATTGCAGATCCAATACCACTTCCTCCAGTATCGGGTTGATTGACTTCAACAACCAAACTATCCCTATTTGTCATTGTAATCGGATAGTTTGTTTCAAAGAAAGTAGTTTCATTTGGCGCTAAATCAATTCTGAGAATTCTATTTGCAGTAACGCCAACTCCAGTTACTGGAGTTGTATTTGGATAGAAATATAATGAAGTTCTTGCAGTACCGAGTCCAGTATTATGAAGAACAACACTTCTAACATATGTTGTGGATGCAACACCAACAGGACCACCAGTGTTAGTTACGCCGACAGTAAAAATACCAACAGTATTAATACCCGTAACTGAAGTAACACTTAATAGTTTAGTTCTTCTGAGTGCCATTTTATCGCTACTTTTGTTTTTTATTTATTTAGGCAATCACATAAACAGCATACCATCAAGCTCATTAAATCCAGCAGGTAATCCAGTTAAACTTGAACCAGATCCAACAAAACTTGTTGCAGTAATAATTCCACTAGCATTAATATTAACTGCAGTAGTAACTCCAGTGACTTGAAGATGTTGAGATGTAGTAACTCCAGAAACTCTTAAAGTGCCAATGGTACTAATACCAGAGGCACTTATGTTAACAGCAGTAGTTACTCCAGTGACTTGAAGATGTTGTGAAGTAGTAACCCCAGAAACATCAACTCTAGATGCAGTTGCAATGCCACTTACCCTATAGTTTCCACTCAGATCAAGTTTAGAAGCAGGAACTGTACTGCCTATTCCAATGTTATTGCTGGAATCAATGGTGAAAGTATTATTACCAATCAGCCTTGCAGCTTCTCTGGCTCTAGACATTATCTCTGGGTTCTTATTTTATCTTATTTATTTATCTTGCGTTTGCTTGTCCACCGTAAAGATTGAAACTTGGTGTTTCTGCGATAAAGCATTCAGTCCAACCATCAAATTGTATTTTTGGTAGATATTTATATTCTTTAATTGCTTCTTTAAGTTTATTTTCTAATAAAAATGCTTCATAGTATGATGTTTCTATTGCTTCTATATTTTTGACTTGATATGGAATATTTCTAAATCTTCTTTGCAAAGTTCGTGTAGTAATACCAATCTTATAAAAATCCTCATTATCTTTTACAAGATTAATCAAATAAACCTTACAGGGTTTATTTTTAAGTTCTGGATGTAAATTAAAATATTTTTCTGTTAATACTGAATTATTTTGACGAGCACATACAGGACATCCGTGCTGATTATAAAGATTAGTTTGTGCCCTTCTTGTAAAAATGTGATTGCAAGTCAAACATCTACAAGTAACTGGATTTGGAATTCCATTATATTTTGACAAAAGTTCGTATCCATTTTCCAAGAACTTTTGTTTTACATACTCTTCATTATGCTTATTTCTTTTACCCTGTTTTTGGATTACCTCTTTATGTAAGCATCCGCAACTTTTTGTCTTGCCGTTTCTTAAAAGTGCTGCTGATACTTCTTTTGTATTTCCACAGTCACATAAACAATTCCAATATGCTTTTTTATTTCTGGAAGTTGCTTTGGACAGGACTGTAAGACGCCCAAACCTTTGATGTAACAGATTAAGTGCTGTCATTTCTACTCTAATTTGCTCGCATATGTATTTATATTAAAAAGGAGGGATTTTCACCCTCCTCCCGATGTGTTGCGAGCAAATCAGGTATTGTTATTTATCTTGCATTAGACATCGCACCATAAAGATTAAATGAGGGGGTTTCGGCCCAACAAGCGTAAATATAAGTTCCACCAGAAGCATTGCGAGCAGCATCACTAGTTCTTACTTTAAATCCATTACTTACTATATCAAAATTGTAAGCACTGTCACTAATTTCTGCATCATTTCCATTTGCCCATAAATTAGTATTCGCAACATTATAGGTATTGCGAGAAGTGTCATAAATGTGCCAATAAGAAGTAGAATCAGTTCTCTTAATCATTATCCATCTGGGTCTAAATCCGGTTATGATTACCGGACCATCCGTGCTTCCATTTCCGGTGTAGCTGCCAAATTTACTGAAACCGGGGATTTCTGCCCAAGCGTAAATTATATAATCAGATGAACCAACAAGAAAATCATTTGTATACGTAATAACAGAACTCGTTGGATTTGCTCCCCAGGCATAATCTGTTGCAGAAGCTGCGGTTGAAGCGAGATTTAAATATCCGCTTTGTCCGATTGATTTGTGATATGTCCACCACTGACTTGTTGAGTTTAATCTTTTGGTGATAAAGAATGCTGGATCTTTACCTAATCCGTGAGAAACTGTATATGTTCCAGAAGAAGCACTTGTTGTTAATCTAATAATACTAAAACCACTCTTAGTATTCACAGAAGCACCAGATGGAGTAATCGTACCAGCAGTTAATCCAGCGGCAGAAGCAGTTGAATATCCTATGTCGTTGATATTATAAGTGTTTGAGTTTCCACCTGCTTTCCACGCCCAGGCAACATAGTTGGTTCCACTCTTATCAACATAATCATAATCAGTTGAACCACCTTTAACAGTAAATCCAGTTTTATCAAAAGAGTTTAACCAACCATAGGTTTCAATATTTCCTGCACCTTCTGCTGCTGTTCCAGAAGAGTTAAGTTCTTTCTCTGCACCAGCACCTCTTACTGAATCATAAAGTTGATGTCCTGTTGAGAATGATTGATTTCTTTGTTTTATCCATACAAAATCTGGTTGGAACCCTGTGCTTATTTGCCTTGTTAATCCACCACTTCCACTTTGAGCACCACTCCAAGTAGATACTCCAACATACTGATCAGGACGAACAATCGTAGGTCTTGGAGTATTTGCAAGTGTTAATGGCTGGAAACCTGCTGGTGGTGGGAACTTAAAGGGTTTTTGACCGAAGTTCACATTAATTGTAGAGCTAGAAGCGTTGTCGTAATCAGAAAATGCAAATGTCCATCCAATATTAGTAAGCACATTGGTATAACAAGTTCCTTGTGATATGCCGTTTTTGTAAATTACAACAGTTCCGTTTTCTGCATCAAAAGCCCAACCAACTGTATCTCCGACCGTGATTGTTGCGGTTGCTGTACCAGAAGCTGTTGCCGCTCCACTGGCAGCACTATTTACGCCGTTGTATCCAATGTAGGTAGCGAGACCCCCAAAAGAATATGGTGTACCGTCTTGCCCAATTTTGTAAGTTGAGTTTGAAGGTAACATTCCCAACATTGTATAATTTGTTCCAGTTTGTGCATTTAAAGTAAATTCCCAATACCATTTCCCTATACCAGCAGGAGTATATTGTGTGGCGGTATAAATTGGATAACCACTTAAAACAGTTGCAAGTTGGAGATTTCCATTGGAAAACGTACCTGTCGTTGCAGCAAGAGGATTCAAAGTAGCATAACCACTCTGCTTTCCTCTTTGTGTATTAATATTCGCAGTAAAAGGATTGAAGTTGGTTGCTGCTGTATTACCATTAACAGTAACGGGGTCAGTGAGAACAACGTCATCAACAGAAATAGCTCTAAATGAGTGTGTAGCTGCCTCACCACGATTAACAGCAATTCTGGTGACTGATGTAAAAGTTCCTAATGAGTTCTCTCCAGAACTTAAATTGACAACAGAAGATCCACCACTATGAGTAACTGTTGCTGTGCGAGTTCCACTTGACATTCCAGTCCAGAGTTTAAATGCTCCAGATAATGATGGAGAGAAATCAATATAAATGTATGTATCAGAAGCAGTGCTACTTGCATAAGCATCACCACTTGATGTGCTTCCATTAAATGCTAATGAAGCATCTACAATAGAACCTGTGGAAGCTGAAACATTAGCACTCCACACTCTTCCATTATTAATTCCACTTGTTGGGGCAACATCAAATGCAATTGCTGATGAATTTGATTTACAACACAGAAGTTTTGTATTTGCTACTGAACTTATAGGTGCTGATGGTGGTGTGAAGTTTGATGTGTAAAGTGCGGTTCCTTTGACTACGTGAATATTTGATTGGAAACCATTAAAATCTCTTGCGGTTAAACCATCTGTTCTTCCAATATAAACAGTATTTGCTGCATGAGACAATGCAGTACTATTGGTTCCAGACGCTTCAAGATTACCATTAATAAAAATTCTAAATGTATTTCCACTTCTCGTGACTGCCCAATGAAACCAAGAATTTAATGGATATGTATTAGATGAAGTTATAAATGCTCCTCCTGTGTTATAAGGATACCAAGCAAATGATATTCGTCTTGACCCACTATCATAAACGATATAATCAAAAGTTCCAGCGGATGCAAAATTTGTTGGTCCAAATGTCATATAGGAATTTACTGATGAAACATAAGCAAATCCCTCAATAGTAAAGTCACCATTTCCAAAATTAAAATCAGTACTATCAGCAAGTGTTAAATAATCACCACTACCATCAAAAGCAACAGCACCATCAGTACTTGGAACTAATGCTACATTAGAACTATAAGAAACCCCAGAAGGACTATCAGGTACTACATCTGGGTCTGTGGATGCTGGTATGAAGTTACTGGTGTATTTTGCAACTCCTTTGTAGATGCGGAAGTCTTGAATGTAACCATTAAGGTCAATAGGATTGCCGGGAACTCTTCCAATGGTAAAAGTTCCCGATGTAGAGAAATTAAAAGTTTCTGTTGCAGAGTAAACAACTACTCCATCTACAAATAATCTTAATGTTCCCGAATTTCGTGTGATGGCAGTGTGATACCATTTACCTGCCAACATACTTCCACCTGAACCAACACCTGCACCAGCATCATTAATATAATATTGTAATGCATTTCCATCAGTTCTTCTTAATGATAAATTAGTGGAATTATAATCAGCAGTCGAAAATATATCCTGATAAGTACCAGATGCGTTAAAATAAACCCAACATTCTACTGTAAAATCTCCTGTGCCAAAAGTATAATCACTGCTTGTTCCTGCCGTTAAATAATCTCCTGTGCCATCAAAGTAATAACTTCCACCATAAAAGTTACTTTGAGCATTAGAAGCAACTGAATTAACTGATGTGACTGTCTTATTACTTCCACTACCTTTAACAATTGCAGAAACATCCTCTTTATTTCCAACAAGAGGTAGTGCTAATACTATATCACTTGCATTCTCATCAGTTCTTGTTCCTGGTCTTGCGACTTTACCACCACCATCAGTATTCAGGATTGGTAGTGCTCCTGTTGCTTTTTCTATGGTATTAGAACCACCAAAGTTCACCGGAGTCCAGTTGTTTCCTCTTCCTGATTGGTCTTGACCGATTGGTGCAGAACCATCAAAGGGGAGGTAGAAACCATTTGTACCAAATGCTACACTTGAAGATAATTTTTTAGGTCTCCAAACATTTGTGAGTGGGTCAGTATATCCAAAGTATGATGGGTCTAGTGCTTGGCCGTCTATGAGATAGACGTTTGTAAGTTGGATATCGCAATAACTACCAACCCCCCCATTATTTGGACTTTGTTCTGCACCAATTGCGTGATTATTTGCAGCATTTATACCACTTGTTGTTTGATTAGTGCTCGTAGAAGTCCAAGTTACCTCTTGATTATTTACCCAAGATCTATATTTTAAAGAATTGCTTGCATTATTTAAATCAGCAATAACGACAACGTGCATCCAAGAGTTTACATCTCTATAAACTGAATTAGAAGTTCGTAATAAAACATTATATGCACCTATAACAAGATTATCACTTGTATTAAAATGTAAAGCAGTCCAATCATTATCAGCAGTTGCGTTTGCACCAGTAAAAAATCGTTGCGTTCCACCTAATTTTGAGCGTTTTATCCATCCACTCCAAGTCCAGGTAGTCCTATTTCCGGCACTGCTAGGAACCCATTTTAAATACTGACTTTTAGCACTGTCAAACCTTAACCCACCATCAACAATTTGAGCACCAGATGCCCTATCTTCACTAAAACCACCGCCTGGAATTGCTACACCCATTTATCTACTCCTCAACTAAAGTTCAGTGATGCACCAGCAAGCAACTGTGTTCCTGCGGTTCCTACTCTATGAACGGTGAATGATAGTAAACTAATTGCACCTGATGTTGTTGGGAAACTTGGTGGAGAACCTGATGGGAATAAGAAGTAGGTTGAGAATCCAACAGTTGCAATACCAGAGTTTACGATTCTAACAGTATGACTATCTCCTTCTGTACCACCAGAACAGGTAACAGTTACAATACCTGTTGCAGTGACTTTATGATCTTGCTTACTTAAATCTAATGTAACAACAGCACCTGATGGTGTTGCTGCTTCTGTCTGAAGACCAGCAGCAATTGTAATGGTTGCAATACCTGCCGTTACATTAGTAATCGTTGCACCAGAGGCAAAGTTTACCGTTGTTGCAGCACCACCAGCAATTACTGAACCAGCTTGTCTTAGTGCAAGTCCAGCAGATACTCCAGTGAGTTGTGATCCATCTCCTCTAAATCCACCGGCAGCGGTTAAAATACCAACAACAAAAACATTATTTCCAAAAGTAGAGAATCCAACATGAGTAGAAACACCACTTACATTTAGGGTTGTTGTCGTGGATCCCGTTCCTTGAACTATAAGTCCAGACCTAAATGTAGACAGACCAAGAGAATCAACGTTCGTAACATCTTCATAAGTCAGTACACCAGCAACTGAAACATTTCCAGTGAATGTTGCTGCAGTTCCAGTGACATTTCCACTAAATGTTGTTGCAGTAAGAACACCACTTACCCTAGTATTTCCATCAATATGAAACTTAGATCCCGGAATAGTACTTCCTATACCAATATTACTACTTCCGTCAATGGTCAGAGTGTTAGACCCAATAATACCAGCAGTATCTCTTGCTCTGGTCATTTTGATAGAATAAACTTTTAGTTATTTATTCACTTAAGATAGTGCTACCTTTCCACCCACCATTTTTACCATCATTATTTTCCATAACTGCTGCTGCTCCTTCTTCAGTAGCAAATAATGCTTTTTGAGATGGATCATCAGTCCATCTCTTATTTCCAGCATAATAGACAACTATATTCTGATCAAGAAGACTTGGTTTTTGAATATAAAAAGACATCTTAATACTTTTTTGAGTATTTATCTTGCGGCATCATTTGCACAATGTGCCCTAGGTCCATTTGCTCTTACATAATGGAAGAAGATTTGGTGATGATAGGTATCATCTTTCTTTCTAGTAATCTTATTTACAAGTCTTCCAAGTTTATTATATCTTGATTCCAAAGGATCTCTCCAATGTTCTCTCTCACAACCTTTATAAAGAAGTCCCCAACCATCTTGTAGGTTAGCAAAACGCTCTTCTCCTTGAGCGGTTTCAATACAAAAAGGCCATGGTTTAAATGTATTTGTACTGATTTGAATACTTACAGAAATCTCACAGGCATCACGATCACTATGACGAACTAATCTCTGTCCTGTAAAATAGAACCTATCATAATAATAAGTGTTATAAAGTTTTTCTCCAAGAATATCTTCAAGAATCAAACGAATCTTTGTATGTGCTTCTTTATACTGTGGGTGAGTATATCGTGCAAGTGATCCGGGAACTTGCATTTCATTTGGATTGTGTCCGAAGTTATTCACAGAACCGTAGTAATTAATCTGTCCCCTTTCTTCGGGAACTGGATGAAATAGTTCTTTGGGATCATAAAGATTTTTAATAATCATATACCCGTGGCGATCAAAATATTCACGGGCACCAAGAGGAACAGCAGGATCACCAGGATCAATTGAACACTGAAGTCCTTGTTCATGGTACTTATTAAACTGTTCCATAATGGGTGTTGATTCTACCATTTCTTTGGTAGCACCCCATGGTTTGTTGGGATCATAGTCGCATCCGATATTCATTTCTTATACCTCCATCACTTCCAACGAGGTCCAACAGTCCAACCTACAAGGGACTTACGGACTCCTTTGGTAACTTTAAGAACACGATGTTGTGTGCGAGAATCAAACAAAATTACAGTTCCACGCTTTCTTGGAGCAAAGTATGATTTACCTGCTTCATCAAGAAGTTGGAGATTTCCACCTTCATAATCATCTTCACTTGAAAGTTGAACAACAAATGAAAGTTTACGAACCATTTCAATTTTTTCATTCAGAAAATCTTGAGCAAGTCCATCTTGACGATTTCCTACTGATACCGGTTTATATTGTGTTGCAAGTCCAGCATCATTATGCCAACCATAAAACTGCCCTTCTGCATAGCGAGTAAACTGCATTGATTCTCCATCAATACATCGAAGATCATAAAGAAAGTTTTCTCGATTCGCTCTTTCAATATAATGCCAGATAAATCCACCAACCCAATATGTTGTAGGAATCCATGCGTTTTGTGAGTTTCGTTTATCCTTATTCAGCGCATCTCCATGAAGCCTGGAGTCTGCCATTTGCTCATCAAACTTTTCTGTGAGGTCTCGTTCAATAATATCTACTATATCTTCCGGTAGATCAGTAAAATACCAAATACTTTGATATGCCATAATGGAATCGTTGTATCAAATCACTTCCTATTATATATCAAGTTTAATTTTGAGTCAAATTTGCATGATTAAATATTATTTTAAGATTGGGAGTGATTATGAGTATACCAAAAATACTACATTTTTTTGCGCCAGAGGATGAAAATGATTGGCAAGATAAGTGGAAATATTGTTTAAATAGTTGGAAAAAGTTTTTTCCAGATCATGAGTATCAATATATTTTTTGGAATGACGATGAAATAAACAACTTCGTCAAAGAAAAGTTTCCGCATTACTATGAGGTATACTCAGAGTTTCCATATCATATTATGCAACTTGATTTTGCAAGATATTGTGTTCTATATTTTTATGGAGGAATATACTCAGATCTTGATGTAGAATGTAAAAATAATTTTTATGGCAACTTAAAAGGAAACTTTTTTGTATATGGAAATGAAACTATGATATATGAAAAAAACTGCTTAATGGTATCAGTAAAAGAGAATCATTTTTTACTTTCCGTGATGGAAAATACTATTAACTTATATTATGAAATATTATATCCATTAAAAAGAGAACTAGTCTTCAGATGTGGACCTCTTATGTTAGACAATATGATGAAAAATTCGGGAGTTGTAAATAAAAACATAGATATTGAATTCGCAACACACCATAAAACTGGTTGTTGGGGTAAAGAAGATATAAAGTTTTTAAAAAATAACAGGATAAATACTTAAAAAAAATATTAAAATGGCACATTTTGCAAGAGTAAACGAAAATAATGTTGTTACCTATGTAACTCCAGTACCAAATGATCATCTTAAAGACATTAATGGGAAGGAAGAAGAATTCCTTGGAGCACAATACTTGTATAGAACAATCCCAGATTCTGTCAATGATCGTTGGATTCAAACCTCATACAGTTCAAGTTTTAGATGTAGATATGCTGGAATTGGATATACATATGATGAAACATTAGACGTGTTCTTACTTCCAAAACCAGGAAAGTCTTGGACTTTAAATTTAGAAACTTATGAGTGGGAGCCACCAACACCAAAACCAGAAATGGTTAAAGGTGGTCCAGATTATATTTGGAATGATGAAACAGAAACATGGGAAGAATACTACCCACCAAACAATGTATGATTGGTTTTTTAACACCGAAAGGCATAATAAGCAAAAGTGAAAAAAATAGATTATTATTGTGGATAAAAAATAATCAAGATAAATTTCTTTTTAATGTTGAGGGTCCATATAGAAAGCGATTTAGGTTTGATTGTGAAAATGTAGAAATTTCAAATACATTAGAGAATATTAAAAAAAGAATAATAAAGAAAGAAAATATAAATGGATGGATAAAAGAACCTCTCTTGGGAGATTATATCAGCCAAATAACAAATGGTGGGTATATTCAAAGACACATTGATCCAACCATACTTGGATTTTCTCATGTGAGATATAATTTGTTTTTAAGTCTTCCCGTAGTTGGTGGAAGACCAATATATGATGATAAAATAATAGATATTTCAGAAAATCAATACCTTAAGTGTGAGTCAAGTTCATACTTTCATGGATGTGAAAATGTGTATGGGGAAAAACCAAGAATAGTTATTTCTTATGGGTTTTTAATCGTAGATCAAAGAGGAGACACTGGGGCGGCAATTTTCTGATAGGTTGTGCCTGTCGTTCGTATAATAACTATACCAGATCCACCTTGTCCACTATTAGATGCTCCACCACCGCCACTGTTTACTGTTCCACTTCCGTTGTAGCGTGATCCTCCTCCACCTAAACCTCCAGGACCAGTAGTATCTCCATAATATGTTCCTCCTCCTCCACCACCACTGAAATATCCACCACCAGTAATGCCAGGTTGATTTGCACTTCCAGGTGCTCCATACGCTGGGGGACATATTGGTGATAATATTCCGGGTCCACCGGCACTTAATCCTCCAGCACCATTTGCACCTCCTCCTCCCCCACCAGTAGCAGGACCACCTGGACCAGATGCACCAGGATATCCCTGAGTTATTGGATATGGTGATGGAAGAGGACCACCATCAGCAGCAGGGACACCAGTTATGATTGGTCCGGGAGTTGTCGGTTCATATCCAAATCCCCTACCAAATCCACCACCACCAGATCCTCCAGGCGAACCAGCAACCGCTCCAGCGCCACCAGCTCCTCCTCCGGCAGCAGTAATGCCAATGCCAGAAATAGACGAAGGGTTGCCATTACCAGGAGCAACTCCGCCCGCACCTACTGTGATAGAATATTTTGTTCCTGTTCCGACTCCAACATTGTATGGAAGATTTGGATTTGTTCCAGAACGATATCCTCCACCACCTCCACCACATCCTGCGTAATATCCCGCAGCTGGTCCGCCGCCACCTCCTCCAGCTACTACAGTGTATTCGATCGGAATAGAAGTTCCACCATCTCCAGTAACTGTGAAAAATCCTGGCGCAGTATATACAAAAGTGGAAATGTTTGGGGAACTTGGTACTAATGTAACGGAAGCTGGTGGTCCATAGTACATAGCATTAGCTGCAACACCTGTTGGCCAGCCATCACGCAATGTCAGATACATATGGGAAAATAAATTAAAAATCCCATTAGCACCACCTATAGCAACTCCATTAACAGATGTCGTTGCAATACCAACGAAACCACCGATATACTTTGGCATTTTAGTTCTCCATTAAATTCAATATGTTTTTTATATCAAGAAATATCTTCATAAGAACATACAATAGAAATTGTATTAGAAGCTTGTGCTTGTGCGCTAAGTGATCTATTTTCTTCTAGATAAATTGGAGTATCTTTTCCAAGAACAACCAAAGTAGAATCTGCGGGAACTGTAACAGTATATGCCAATGCAACAGATGTTCCAGCTCCTGCAGATGCGGCTTGATGCCATTTTATTGTAACTTGTGAATTATTAGTTCCATCGTTATTGATTGCCATCAAAGTGTTAACTTTAAAAACCTTATTACTTGATGCGGCATTTGATAAAAATGAAACTGGTGCAGTTGTCGTCAACCCGACAGCTGTTGTGATTCCGGTAATAGTCGTGACATTTACAATATTTGGAGCAGCCATTTTTTATGATACCTCTTTGCAATATTTATAAAGTTTTAACCACCAAATACTAGTGCCATGGCAATTGCCTTGCCTGTAGTAGTAACTGAGTTTGTACCAATCTTAATATCAGAAGATGCAGTAATAACACCAACTACATTAATACCAGAAGAGTTAAATGTACTAGTAGACACATCAAACTCTGTTGCAGTCACTATACCAGCATTGATATTGTTGGTTGTAGTAACACCAGTCACTTGGAGATGTTGGGTTCCAGTTACACCAGAAACAGAAAGAGTTCCTGTGGTAGTAATACCAGAAGCACTTATGTTGACTGTTGTAGTAACTCCAGTAACTCTCAGATGTTGGGTTGTAGTAACTCCAGAAACATTAAGTGATGCTAAAGTACTAATACCAGTAGCATTGATACCATTGGTTGTAGTAACTCCAGTTACCTGAAGATGTTGTGATGTTGTAACACCAGTAACGACTAATCTTGGGTTAATTGTTGTGATTCCTACTATTTCAACATCACCAAGAACATCAAGTTTTGATGTTGGATTGGTTGTTCCAATACCAACATTTGAAAGTGTATGAATACCTACTGTCGTTTTTGTCCAGTTCAACTCAGAGATTGATCTCTTTTCATAGTTTACAAACTCAACAATATCTCCAGTTACTGCTGCTGATGTTAAAGTGATTGTAGTAGGATTGGTTTCCGTGTAGTCTGAGGATGTAAGTCTTGAACCATTTAGATAAACATCAATATAACCACTTTCATACGCATTCGTTAGAGAAAACACATTTTGAGATGCTGCTGTTACCGTAAACTCTTCCTTTACGATTCTAGTTTGAAAATCTCCAGTTATAGCAACGACTGAATAATTTACAAACTCGACAATATCTCCATTTAGAGCAGCAGTAACTAAGGTAATGGTGTTAGAATCAGTTTCTACAAAGTCATTTGAGTTTAACTTAACACCGTTTAAGAAGACATCAACATATTGTGAGTTATATGTTCTAGCTAAGTCAAATACACTCTGAGATGCTGCTGTTACTGTGAAAGATTCTTTATAAATGTTAGTTTGATATCCACCAGAACCTCCACCACCTTGGAAAGTAATCGTAGCAATGCCATTACTTACTGTGACTGGAATCGCAGTTGATACTCCAGGTCCAGCAAAAGTAATGATTGTTGCGCCATATCCAACAACATTTAATAAACCTGACCCTGTTGTTGTTGCGATTCCAACACCACGTATAACATTCGTTAAGTATGCACCATCTCCATAATAAGTAACAACTCCAGATGTTGCGGTAATAATACCAGAAGTAATACTAACTATACCAATAGTAGCAATACCAGATACATTTAAAGAAGAAAGTGTAGTAACACCAGTAACTCTTAAGTGTTGTGAAGTTGTAACACCAGCAATCACCACATCAGAGTTGAATGTTCCCACTCCAGATGCATAGAACGACGAAAGTATTCCAATAGTAGCAATACCAGATACATTTAAAGAAGAAAGTGTAGTAACACCAGTAACTCTTAAGTGTTGTGAAGTTGTAACTCCCGAAATATTAACATTATTAGTAATGGTAGTGATACCAGAAGCAGACAGAGATGCTATGGTAGAAACACCAGTGACTCTTAAGTGCTGAGTAGTTGTAACCCCCGCAATATTAACATTATTAGTAATAGTGGTGATGCCAGAAGCGGATAGAGATCCTATGGTAGAAACACCAATAACCTGAAGGTGTGCTGTAGTTGTAGCACCACCGACATTCAGATCATTTCTAAGAGTAGTAATCCCAGTAACATATAGTGTGTCATCAATTGTTAGATTATTAAAGTTACCAAGATCAATGGTAATATCATCAACTAACAAATCGCCAGTAAGTCTAACATCACCTTGAACATAAAGTGCTGTTTGACCTGTAGAGACGGGAGAACGAATATCTAACAAATACGCTGGGAGCGCAGTTCCAACACCAACAGAACCACCAACTCCTAAAGCAGATAAAACAGTAGTTGAGTTACTTCTTACATAAAACTCGTTTCTGAATGTAGAGATTCCAGAAACATAAAGATTAGTGACTCCAATTCCACCTGCAACATCTAGAGTATATCCTGGTTGAGTAGTTGCAATACCAACTCTTTTGGTATCTGCATTTGCCAGTACAAGATCGGTATTAACTTCAAAACCGTTCTTTACTACAAAGTTCTTATTGATGGACATTGGGTTTCACTCTCCACCCCTATTTTTTACTATTTATAGACTATGGGAAATCTGGCACTCCTGGGGGGAGAATCCACCAGTTTGCAGTTGTATTGCTATAAGTTGTTGGGGTAAAGAAAGAGTTTGAAGAAAATCCATAATAACCATAATAATAGTTTGTACCGCCCCAAGAAAGAATAGAGTAATCAACACCATATCCTCTAGCACCACTTACATTATCTTCATCCCAAGCCAGAGCAAGAAGAAGATATGCATAGTTTGTATTTTCCCAATCAGTCAAACTTCTCTTCAGAGTAATATTGTTTGCCCTTTGCATTCTTCTCAGATTGAATGAAGTTGCTCTTGAGGTTACGTTTCCGCCACCATCCAATGTTGCAGCTAAACGATAATCTTGCGTTAATGCTAAGTCAAGGAAGTTTTGCCACCTTGCATCGTCAATACAACTATCAGTTCCCGGAAGAACTCTGCTTGTTGTTTTAGTTAAAGTTCTTGGATCCTTTCCAGGCGTTGCGGCAGATAGAATCAAAATTCTACCCTTATCATCAATATAAAAATCTTGAAGGACTTCAAACAATCTCATGACAACTCTAGTTTGTGTTGAGTTGTTGCCACCTAGAGTTGATTCAACAACTGTAACGGAAGTATCGGTATATCCAGAACCTCCTCCACCACCACCTGCAGATCCACCACTTCCACCGGTTGCACCATTGCCACCTTTTCCACCAGTAGAAGTTGAAGAACCTGCAGTTTGGTTGATTATATACCCATCTTTAAATCCTCTGCTTATTGATGCACTATTTGTAACTTCTGCTCCATCAGATAACCTAAACTTTACATCACCAAGATCTTGACAAGCAGTTTTTCCTTGCTGTCTCCAATAAACTCCTTTAGAACAAGAAATAGTTCTTCCCCCATTTGTTCCGGTTGCTTTTGAATCTTCAGAATATATTGTTGTTGCTGTTGAAGAAGATCCAAAAATACCATTTCCAGAAAGTTGTCCGGATGCAATAGTGAGTCCGCCATTTCCAGAGAGTCTACCAAATCCATTTTCACCATTGACTCCAACTCCACCACCTCTTCCTCCGTTTCCTTCACTACCTGCAGATCCACCCTGACCAACACAAGCAATCAGTTGTGCCTTTCTATACAGATAAAGTGCCGTTTTTGTTTGTATTCCTTTAAGAATAAACTCTTCATTTTTTCTCATGGTGAATCTTATTTTTGAATATCCACCTTCCCCACCAACATATTTTCCATAATCAGAACCTTTAGCGGCATACATATCCATTTCAACTACAAAATCTCTGTCTTTAGCATAAAAGCAGATAGTATCTGAATCTATAACATTAGAAGTGATTGTATACTCAAGATTTTTTAAGTCAAACTCCTTCAAAGATGCGGTTGTTGAATTTGGTTGATAAGATTCAAGTTCAATAACTGCACGATCTGTAGGTGCTACAACATCAAACTGTGCCGTGTTTGAATATATTGGAGAGTTGCAAGCAGTTGGGTGAGAAATTTTTGCTCTTATTAAGTTTTTAGAAACATTTGGTAAAGCAATAGAAAGGTTTGGTGTTTGTGCTCCTACAACCTCAGTTTCTAAAGTTACTGATTCGGATAATCCAGTTACAATTGATGTTTGATCTGGAGTAAAGTTTGTTGTATATTTTGCAAGTCCCTTATAAATCTTAATATCCTGCATGTAGCAGAATGGGAAATAATATCCCTGATCGTGGAATGTTGCGTGTTCTAATGCAATATATCCAAGTGCATTTCCTCCATAAGCAGAAGCATCAATTCTTTGTCCAATATATTGTCCATCAACATAAAATCTAACATTGGATCCTTGTTTTGAAACTGCAAGGTGTCTCCAAGTTCCAACTTTTAAATCATTTACTATTCCAATAGAAGCATATCCACTTACGTTTGCAATGTAGAAAGTTGCCCCACCAGAGCCATCTCGTATAAAAGCAAACCAAGTTCCACCATCACCATAATATCCACCACCAACGTTTACAAGAACTTCCCAAGGACCAGTTGGATATGGGTTCGAACCACTTTGAAAGTTGACCCAACACTCAATCGTAAAGTCTCCTGTTCCAAAGTTAAAATCAGAACTTCCAGCAACATTTAAATAAGAACTTCCATTAAAATATGATGCTCCCCCATAAAATTTACCAACATCCTTTTTCCAAGTTGGAGATCTTCCCCAACTAGATCCTGGCGTTATTGTTTTGGGGTTATTTGAAAGATCTGTTAGATTTAAAGTTCCTGTTCCACTATCCCACAAAGGTAGAGATAAAACTAATCTTTTATCAACTAATGCAACGGTGGAGGGGGTGAAATTTGAAGTATATCTGGCGCTAGCATATACTTGGAAGTCTTGCATTCTTCCAACCATATTGTATACATTGCCAGGAGTTCTTCCAATTTTAACATCTGTTGCTTTAATATTACCATCAAAGACTGCACTAGTAACTAATACACCATCAATAAAAAGTCTAATCCTAGATTCCCCCCTACTACCATTTGCTGTGAAAGGAGTTTGTCTAGTTACAGCGACATGATGCCAAGTGTTTAAATTAAATTGTCCACCAGATGCAATAATAGTTGACCCATAATAAACTTCAAGTTGTTCAGATCCTGGAGAACCTGATAATTGAGAGCTGGCATTTTTTCTAATGGAAAGTTGATTTTGTCCATAAGTCCCCGTAGAAAAAATATCATTCCATCCAGTCTGGGTAAAGTAAACCCAAGTTTCTACGGTGAAATCTCCTGCACTAAAGTTAAAATCTGATAATGGGGTCAGATTCAAAAATGAATTTGAAGCAAAGTTTGCATATCCATTATAAAACTTTCCTGTGCCAGAAACCCAAGAAACATTACTATTGGTTACAGTATTTGCTACATTGGTTAAATCTTCAAGAACAAGAGTTCCAGAATTTTTATCCCAAAGGGGAAGTCTTAACAATGCATCAGTTGAGTAATCATTATTATTTTTAGGAACATTTATTGTAGTCGTTCCATCAATCAAATCAGTCTCATTTAACTGCCACTGATAAGAAACTTCACCTTGGGTAATATCTGTTGTGCTTGCTTCAACTGAGAAAAATGCAGTAGATCCCTGTGCAGCAGTCGCTATTCCTGGATTTTTTGTTACAGCAATATTCGGATAAACAACTAAAACTGCAGAATCAGAATCTCTTGGATCATTGATAGCATTACCAGTTGATCTTGCTGTGCCTGCTGTAACATCAGATCCAGGAACCACATATGCCGATGGAATATAATCAGCTCTTAAGAAAAACTTAGAGTTATTAAAAAGAACTGAACTAGAAATACCAGAAAGAGTTAGTGTTGTTGTTGCCGATCCAGCAACAGTTGTTCCATTTAAGTTACCGTCACTTAACTCACCATACCCCTCCCAGTGCCATCTGTACGAAATATATCCAGTCCCAGTTGCTGGATTTTGTGGATTTTGAGTTGGAAAGGTTGCAGTAGCAATACCAACAAAAGTTGCTATGCCACTTGTGCAAGCAGAGGCAGATGCTGGGTGAGTTGTGAATGATAGAATGGGACCGTTAAGGTCAAGAGTAGTCTGCTTATTGATGAAACTAGGCATTATTCTTTACCTCAATCTGCAAAGTTTTGACCGACAACGATACCGTATATTCCTGTTCCTGGAGAGTAACTTATTAGATTGTTACCATTAAAGATTCTGAATGAGTAAACATCACTTCTATTTGCGGTAGTTGTTACGCCTGGTTTTACTCCACCACCTGGCCAACGAACTGGAATTGTGTTTAAACCAACAGTTCTAAAGTCATCAAGATTTGCAGTGTATCCTCCAGTTGGATTCTGTAGAATCTTAATCGTGAAAGATGATGCATCGGCAGGTACATTTGCTACAGTGAAGTAGTTTACATTATCAAATAGAGTTAGTTCAAAAGTTTGTGCATCAGAAAGATCAAGAGTTACAATATTTGAAGTGATTGTAAGAACTCCAACTGCTTCAGAATAAGTCTTAAATCTTGCGAGTCCTTCAATATCAAACTTTGCTCTTGGGGAAATGGTTCCAACTCCAATATTATCATTAACTGACATTATAGCAGTTGCACCAGTTCCAACTTTAATATTAGTTGAAGTAATGATTCCTGCAGTTATTGTTCCGCTTGAACTTTGTAGATTGAATGAAGTTGCAGTAATGATTCCACTTACAAATGCATTATTTGCGGTAATGAGACCAACAAACTTAGCAACATTTTCTACATATAGATCTGTGCTTCCTGTTCCAGGTGATCCAAGATGTAAGTTGTATGTAGGAACTGAAGTTCCAATACCAATATTTGCAAATGCAGTGTTATAATAAGCACCAGTAACTTGAGTCCATCCTGTTGCACTTGCATTCAGTGCAGTAAGTCCAGATCCATCACCAGAGAATGACCCAGCATAGCAAGTTCCACTGATACTTACATTACCTTGTACTCTTAACTTAAATCCATTTGCAGTTGTTCCAATACCAACTCCACTATCAACAGCGAAGACATCAGTTGTGATGGTTCCAAGACCAACTCTTAATCTAGAATCAAGTGGAGTTGTTGTTCCAATGCCAACCTGATCAAAGATTGCAAGGTTAGAGTCTCTAGAAATACTGACGTTTCCAAAGCGATACCAAGCGTTCTCTGTTGTATAAATCCATCCAATGTATCCACTCTTAGATGGGTTTTCATAGTAAACGATGTCTCCAGGGTTTCCAGCAGATGTTGGAGTAGAAATACCGACAGTATGCTTTCTGGATACCGTTGCGTCACCTTGAATGTATATTGAGTTTGCTTCAATACCTTTAGATGAAGTTGAAGTCAGTTTATTAGTGAAGACAACTGGACCATTAAACTGCGAAATTGCTTTATTATCAACTCCACCATCAACACGAATAGATCTGGAGAAGTTTCCTTCCAGTGGATTTACGACATTAATGTTTGGAGTATTTCCAATATCTTCACCAGTTATTGTTTGAACTGGGGTATCGAAGATTTCTTCAAGACCAGTAACGGTGCTTAACTTCTTATTACCAGAGTATGAAATACCCTTATCATTCATTCCAGTGTAGAAGTTAATACCACCATCCTTTTTAGTTGATTGTGCGATTAACTCTTCCTGTGCAGATATTTGACGGTTTTGTTTTTCTGGAAGAGCAGTGGAGTAGTTTCCAGGTCCAAATCCAACATATTCGAAAGTATGTCCAGAAGCACGGGAAATTGAGTGTCTTCTAAACTCTACAGGTGTTGGCGATATTCTTCTAACAACTGCACCATTTTCATGATTCGATGCCTTAGAACCAAGAACTCCACGGAAAACTGAGATAGCAGTACCAGTAGAAATCGTACTTGGAATAGTTGTCTTAACTCTTACGATTTCGTCATTGATGGTTAAGTAATCTCCAATCTTAATATCAAGATTCTCAATTCCTTGAATATAAACTTGGTCAGTCGCAGTATCTGGAACAAGAGAGAATAGTGTTGTTGTGATTCCAGCATAAGTAGGAATCATTCTACCATTAAGATTCTCATTATCAATCGTGATGATTCCATCATTTGATGTTACACCTTCACGATAAACATAGATTGTTCCTGTAGCAGTTGGTGCAGTTGTTGCAACACCAACTCGGACTTTAAATGTTGTCAGACCAACGTTTTCTGTAACAACAAAGTCTCCATTGTATGGAGATTCATTTGCTCCAGATATTCTTACCTTTGCATCAACTCTTAAACCGTGACGATTCTGAGTAGTAACTGTAGCAATACCTACATCTTTATTGTAAACCAGTGAAGAAACTCTTAAAATTTCTCCAGTCGGATACATAAATGCATTAGAAGTTGCATCTGCTCCAATCCCAGTTCCAGAACGCCAAGTGGAAACTCCAGTTGAGGATTCGAGTCTAAAACTATTAGCAGCTCCAACTGGAACATCAGAGATTCTATACAGATTATTGAATGGGGAGAATGCTTCTGATGTTACTCCAGCAATTCTTACAGTGTCTCCAACATTATTATAGACTTTAGTTACTGTAACAGTTGCTTGACTATATCCACTTGTCGTAGCAACTCCAACAACCGCAAGAGTATTTCCAATGCCATATGCACTACCACCATCCATGATTATAACATCAGTCAGATTTCCAAGTGCATTAACTGTTATTTTAGCAGTAGCATGAGAACCAGTAATAGACCCAGCAAGACCTACAAGGCTGGCATTGTAGAAATCTCCAGCAGATCCATTTCCATATCCAGCACCACTGTTAGCAATAGAGACTTTAACAACTCTGTTTAGACCATGCTCAATAGAAGTATAGACGGAATGAGTTGTAGATCCTGCAGATACGATATTAGTGATTCCAACACCAACATCACTATCAAACATGTTCTTAAGAACCGTTTCTTTCGTAATGCTCTTACGAACATCATCAATCAATACTTCACCGATTACTGAAGATTGTGCAAATGATTTTGCTTCATCTGGATCAGAAACTGGATTATCTCTGTTTACCTGAGGGTATAACTCTTTAACTGGTTGAGAAAACTTCTCTTCAGAGAAATAATTGATTGAAGGTGCATTTGAAGCATTAACGAATGTTAGGTAGTAAATACCATCTTGCTTCCCTGAAATAAACTTTTGAGACTCTTCGTTTCTGTAGATGTAATATGTATTTTTATATTTCTTTCTCTTGAAATATGGAAGGGAAGTTGTTCTAGCAGTAGTATCACTAGAGAATGTTCCTGGATCAGTGTTTAACCCAACAGTGAAATTCTTTGCACTTCCTATACCAGTAACAACATAAGTTCTATTAAATCCAGAGTTTCCTACTCCAGTTGTATTACCAGTGGATTTAGTATTTAAAATCTCAACTTCAGATCCAATAGAAAGATTATGTGGTAGTTCTGTTGTAAAGTTTGCAGTGCTACTTCCACTATACCATCTTGCATCAGCAATAAATCTAAAGTTTCTTTGCTGATTTACATTACCAATAGATCCCGTTCCAAAATAAGTCTGGATCTCTCCAGTTGTTGCGCCAATGGAAGTATTGGATTCTTGTAGAACAAATGCATCGCTTGGTGGTCTTGCATTTGCACCGTTAGTATCCTTGGGAATAACATATCTTACACGATATGTGGTATCTATTGGAGTTCTTGAATCTTTCTTACGTCTGATATAACTTCTTGGAGTTGCTGCTCCTAGAGCAGTTGACCCGATTGAAATAATCGCATTATAAATTGCATTTTCTGTGCTTGCAGATGCGACATTGATATACCACTGACCTCTGTTAGAATCATATTGAATTGGGTGTCCAATGTCCCCAGAGTTTTTATCAGAAACTCTACTTACAACTTTAAGATTTCCGCCCTTAGTATTGAAGGTTAGATTCTTTTGGTTGATTGATGTGTGAGTAAGAGCATCCCCTAGAGTCTTTGCAATCTTAATCGCAGTTGTTCCTATTCCAACATCAGTTGAGCTAGTGATCGCATAATAAATTTGATTATTGAGAAGACCATCGGGGATCTTGCCAGTGTCACTAAAGAATCTAATTGTTTCACCTGTTAGGAAACTATGACCCTCTGAACTGAATACAAGAATACCAGAACCTGAGTTATAAACAACATTAAAAGATTTCTCAGAACTTGTCTGAGAGTTAGGCATAACAATTCTAGATGAATATTCAGTAGAAGATCCGGCAAAGGAAACTAGAACATTTATCTTATCATTTTCTCTTGCCCCAATCCTATATCCTTCAATAACATTCTCAGGTGGAACATCCACATTAGTTTGGTTGTAAAGTGGAAGATATCCAGTAGATCCAACACCAACAATTCCACTAACATCTAGAGCATCAAACTCAATAGTATTTTCTTCTATTGAGATTTCTTTTGGTGGGATAATGTGAGTGATGTATCCCAAATCATCTTGGGAAAATGCATCCTTCCTAAATCCACTTGAAACAAGTGCCCTGGCACCAAAGTTTGAGTTGGAGTTGGTGATTGACATATCACCACCAGTCTCAGTCACAAACTGCTCAGCAAATCCAATCGCAAAAACAGAAACGTTTTGGATAAAGGCATTATTTGTTGCCTTAATGTGGAAGTTTCTCCACTCAGGTTTAAATACTGCTCTTGAGTTGTTGCTAATAGTTTCATTACCAGCAACCGTATTATCTTCATATAATCCAGTAGTCTCATTAAAAACTACAAAGGCTCTATCATCCTTTTGTAATCCAATTCCAGTAAATTGTGCAACAACAATCGACTTAAACCCACTTGCCTTATCTCCATCAGCAAGTAATCCGCACATTCCATATACAGAACGAAGAGATACGTTAAAGATATATGGAGATGCCGAAGTAACGGTATCAGACTGTAGAGAAAGTGTTGCTCCAGCAGTAGATGGAAGTGCAAGTAAAGGAATATCTTGAACTTGATATTTGATTTGAGTATCTGATACCTTTTCAGTGACAACATATTGTCCATTATATCCCGAAGCAGTAACTCCCTCAATACGGAAAGGAGTGTCTACATCAAGACCAGGAACTTCCGAAAGAGTAGTTACCGTAATAATTGTTGAAGGAGTAGTACCATCTCCAGACTTAATACTCGAAATACCTACACTTTGTCCTGTAGATCCAACAATACGATATTCATCTATCTTTGATTGGATATCCAAACCAGAACTTGGATAATCTGGTTCAATAGGACGACCTGAAGATTGTCCATAAGCAAGACCAACCTTCTCATAATACATATCAAGGTCGGTTCTACCAAAATTACGATTGTTTATAAAATCGTCATTAATAACTACATCATTTGTTCCATCAGCATACTCAAAACAAGAAAGTTTATGGTGAGAAAAGTTTGGAACAAACAAGTTTGAAGTATAGTCTTGATAGCATTGACCATTGGGGTCAGCATCAAACATTGAAAACTGCCAGAGATAACATCCACCAGTGATTCTAAAGATAGTGCTTCTTTCAATATTATCATTAATTGGGTTTGGTACATACTTAGGACGAATCTTTGTTTTACGAAGATCCAGACCAACAATAGAAGTTCCTCTGGGAACGATTACGCCACCATGTACACTGTTTAACTTATAAAGTTCATTATCACCAGTAGTTAAATCAAAGTTTGAACTTAAGTCAAATGGAGGAAAATTGCTTGATGTTGTACCATTTCTGCGAAGGAAGTTACCTAATCCATCAGGAATCCAACCAGGACGATTATCTACAAGGTGATCTCCAGGATAAAGAAGAATAGTAGTCTTATTAAATCTATCATTACTCAAACCCTTTTGATATGAAAATCTTGATGCCTCAATCAGTGCCCTCTGAATCGTTTTAAATGGGCGAGTTAATGAGTTACCTTGATTTTCAATACTATCCGTTGCATCCAAGTCATTAGGATTAACGTAGAGAATAGTTCCTCTTGCTGACTTCAGAAAATTATCTAATCTGGAGAGACCCATTTTATTAGTGCTTATAGTTTCCGTTATGGATTATTTATCCTCTTTTTTATTCCCCCAAGTTGAAGTTTGCGAATGACAGTTAGGACATAAAAATCTTAAATTTTCTAATCTATTATCATTTCTTTTACCGTTTATATGATCCAACTGCAAAGAAATTTTTTTATTATTCCAATCAATAATCCCACATTCTTTACACTTGTACTGCAACAAATTTTCTTTAATTAATCTATTTCTTAAAGTAGTTCTATCATAAGTAGAATTCTCACAAAAAATTTCTTTCTCTGTATATTTTTTAGTATTTCTTACCCTTTCAGTAAATTTAGGAATCAATCCATAATATTTTATCATTTTATGAATTTTTGAGTAAGTTCCACTTGACTTATTCAATCCCAACTTTCTGATAACTTCAGACATACTTTTGGATCCGTCTAAAGCTTGTGCTAGAATCTCTTTAGTGTAAATTCTCATACTTACAAAAAAACTACACTTCCTATTTAGGTAAGTGTAGTTTATAAAGGCACTAGTGCGCCACTATTCACACGGAAGGAATTATTATTTTACCACGACTCTTCTTTCCATGTCAAGCGTTTTTTTAAGTTCTTTTCGAAAACCATAAGATACCGATGTTTACGAGACCTATCCCTCCACTCACCATCAATACCTCTAACGCTACCTCTAGAATGCTTAGTTCCATCAGCATAATAAAAATCTTTTTTAGGATCTGTTAAACCGTAGTATTGAAAATTGCAAGCTCTGTATATAGTTCCAGTGTGGTGATTAGAGTCAGCGTAACTAAGAATAGCACGAACTGTGGCATCTTTTCTAAATCTCCTTATACAACGACTGACGAACCAAGATGTGATATTATACTCTTCTTTTTGAACATCAGGATGTATACAGAGTCTTGATAACTCATATATTCCATCTTGCTGATTTCTATCTAAACCAAATGCTCCTACGGCAATTTCTGGAACTGGGAGACCAGTAAAAACGCAAGCACCAAGACAGTTGCCAATTCTAAGGACATCCGTGACAGTATTTCTGTAAAGTCCATAGTTAAAACCAGATTTAAAATCTTTAGATTCGTCTTTTAGATAATGGTGGGTATAAAGAAGTTCTTTGATTTCTTCTTTACCTACCCTATCTATGTAAAAATCTGATTTCATCTAAGTATTTTTACTCACTAATATTACGATTTCAAAACAATATCTATATAAGAGTCTCCTCTACCCAACTTACCCACAGGCATTAAATTAAACGAAAGAGAATATCTTTCGATTTTGGAAAGATGTTTAGTTATTCTATGCCGCAAGTAACTTGGAAAAAATATTAGATTATTTTTTTTAGGTTTAAACCCATAAACCCTTGCATTTACAATATTATATTCTGATGGAATAGCATAGATTTGTTGAGTAATAAAGGGAGACTCAAACTCAAGAGTCCCAGAATCCAAATCATACTCATCAAAGTAAAGAATTCCACTATAAAGACAGTTCATATGACTATGAAACTGACAAAAAGAGTCTTTTAAAACTTTTGTTCCCCAAGATGTTGTTATTTCAAAGTTTGTATCCCGATGCATTAAAACTTCATTTTTTACTTCATTGAAGTTTTTTTGTATTACATTTTTTACCTTTGGAAAATCATTCAAAATTTTTTGATTTTTTGTTATATAACTACCACTACTCATATCTTCTTTAGTTTCTATAAAATCATATTTTTTAATTTTTTGAAGTTCTTTTAAATCTTCATTAATACTACCAACAAAAACATTAGAAGCAAAAAGTGGGTAAATTATCATTTTACTATTAATTCAGTTTGCATTCTAACATATATTCTACGGTGTTTGCAACATCGTTCATTGCATCACGAAGAAATGGTTGCTGACCAGATTCTTGTTTGAGAATAGGACGAGAATCATCAGTTAGTGTCCACCTCCACTGATTCATATCCTTACAGTACCAGAGATTAACTTTCATTTTTCATATACTCCAATTCAACCCAGTTAAGAAGAGTTTGGAATGCAGTGATTGAAGCAGCAGTGCAGTTATCGTCCTTAAGTTTTTGAATATAATATTCAAGTGCTTCAATGACCATTTGACGGTCTAATTGGGAAAGAAGTGACATTGGAGTTTTATGAACTCAGAGCCCCCGACAGGGATCAAACCTGCGACCTGAAATTTACAAAATTCCTGCTCTATCACTGAGCTACAAGGGCATTAATCAACAGGTAACATTTCTGGATTTTCCAGTTCAAGTTCAAACATAAGAGGATGACATTCTTCAAGCATTAAGTAATATGATGCTTGGTAAAGGTCTTCTGGTTCAAACCGTCTTTCGTTATCTGCTAGTTTGATTAGTTCCAAATCGAATACTGATTCGTCTGGAAGTTCGTCAAAAGTAAAAGGAATTTGATTTATGAAATACATTAGAACTATTTGAGTTCCGCGATTATACCAAACATAAGTGGCATCTATTCTGTATTTCATAGAATAGTCCTTTACTTTTGTTTATTTAGAGGGGAAAACCTCATAGGGCGAGGGAGACTTGAACTCCCACGGGCATATGCCCAACAGATTTTAAGTCTGGTGTGTCTACCGATTCCACCACCGCCCCAAAAAACTTACGGTTGGTAAGTAGTGGGATTATACTTAAGATACTCAAAAAATGTCAACTTCATTTCTTTATGCGACATTCCACAGTGTTTTGCTGCTTCTGGAAGATTCATTTTAGCATAAAACAAACCTTCATTTGCTTCTTTAACATTTTGGGGGGTAGTTTTGATTGGTTCCTCTTTGAGGTCTTTGTATGAGATTTTATAAACCATACTTTTCAAAAAAGTAATAGGGGCATTTTTTACCGGAAGATTTTTTTCGACCTTTTTGGATTTAAAGGTCGATTTTGGTTTCAGAGAGGACTTGCATAAGAAAGTGTTTCTTCATCCAATGTAGCACGAACGAACTCTAGCACATTCATAAACTCCTCAAC
>Ga0208783_10000115_pt1 | contig 46085 bp, 37 predicted proteins | sample DEB19_08_DNA_2_FD_184529 | JGI IMG/M metagenome (GOLD analysis project Ga0208783, IMG submission 184529) | Aqueous microbial communities from the Delaware River and Bay under freshwater to marine salinity gradient to study organic matter... | ecosystem: Environmental > Aquatic > Marine >... | reverse complement strand
AGCGCATCTCCGCTACGTGTAGCGACGAGTTGATAATCCTGAGCGGGTAGGCGAGGGGGTCGGCGAACGCTCGAGGAGCCTTGGGCGTATCCTCGCCCCGGCGACGAGACTTTTGCCGCCCCCGAGTCGGCGATACACGTATCTCAGACGCGCTCTAGCGCTCGATCAACGATCCGATTCAGCCGCATCCTTCACGCAGCGAAATCCCGTGTGATTGGTGCCGGTCGACACCTCCCCCTTCCCACGGGTGCCCACGATGTATCGTGAGCAGTATTGGTCGTTGCAGAGGAACGATCCGCCCCGGTGCACCCGTTTGGGCTGTCCTGGCTCCATCGGATCGAAGCTGTCTTTCGGCCCTTTGGGATCGACCGCCACGCCGCCTTCAGCGTCGCGGGCATAGGTGTCAGGACGATACCAGTCGCTGCACCATTCCCACACATTGCCAGACATGTCATGGAGGCCATACGCATTGGCTGGATACCGGCCGACCGGCGCGATGCCGGTGAAGCCGTCGTCGGCGGTGTTTTCCACTGGAAATCGCCCCTGCCACGTGTTGGCCATCCACTGCCCGTTCGGACGAAACTCGTCGCCCCACGGATAGAGGCTTCCGGCGAGCCCGCCGCGGGCGGCAAACTCCCACTCGGCCTCGGTCGGAAGCCGCTTGCCCGCCCAGGCGGCGTAGGCTTCCGCATCTTCATAGGCGACGTGTACCACCGGGAGATCCCCGCGTCCTTCCAGCGTGCTGTCGGGGCCTTCGGGGTGACGCCAGCAAGCCCCCGGCACATACGCCCACCACCGCAGGTGCGCCATCCCAGACTCGTCTCGCAGCGGCACCGGTTCCGCAGGGGGCGTGAACACGATCGACCCAGCCACGAGATTCTCCTCCGGCACGCCCGGGAAGTCCTCCGAACGAGGCTTTCGTTCGGCCATGGTCACGTATCCCGTTGCCTCGACGAAGGCGGCGAAGGCGCCATTGGTCACTTCATGGGCGTCCATCCAGACCCCCTTGATCCGCACGCGATGAATCGGCCGTGCGTCGCGCATGGCGTCGAAGCCACCAAAGGGCTTTCCCCGGGGATCTTCACACCCCATCGAAAACTCTCCGCCTGGAATCCACACCATCCCGGGTGGCGAGGAACCCGGCGTGGCCGCCGTGGCCGACCGGGTCGACTCAAAGCCGTCGCTGGGGGGCTGAGTGGCGGTGGGCGTTCGGCCCGTCAGCCAGGCCGCCACCACAAGGAGCACGGGAAGCACCCAGATCCCCCATCGCCACGGTGCATCGCCACGGGATGGGTGACGGGATGGTTGATCCGATGAGCCCTTGCGCCGCGTCATGCCGTTGCCTTTCGCACTGCCTTGGTGATCGTCCGAGAGAGATTCTGCCGATGAGACCGACGCCACTGCCGGCGACACGCACGACCAACCCGCTTCGCGTCATCCCGTTCCCGTCGCAACAGCCGCTTCACCATCTGCCGTGAGCCACGTTCGGCGGTTCGCGAAAACAGCCATCCGAGGCGGTCGGCCGCTGCGGCATGATCGGTAAACTCCCCGAGGTCCGACTGCAGCCGCCCCATCGCTCGTTCGCACCGCCGACGCACCCGTTCCGAAAAGATGGTCGAAAAGACCTCGACAAGATACCTCAGCCGTCGCCCCTCGATACGAAAGCGGTGGATGTCGCGACCCCCTCGCATCCGATGGTCGGCCCTCTGCTGAAACCGTGCGAGCACAGGGCGAAGTCTGCGCCTCGCATACCTCGGCAGCGTCCACGCCCCGATGCCGGTCCGCTGAACGGATCCCTGAAGCTTTGTGGCTCGCGCCTGCCACCCCGCATTCCGAAGGCGCCGATGCAGCGTGGCCACCGGCTCTCGGGCGGTTCGTCGCTCCCGCCTGAGCGTCTCCAGAAGGGCTCGACGGGCGGAAACCGCCACCCCATGGGCCTCTCCCACCCGATGTGAACCGGCCACCAGCCGATCATTCATCACGTCGAGGTCGCGGGCCTTCCCGGCCGATCGCTTGATCAGCCTCAGACGCGTGACAAACCACTTCCGCCCACTCCGTGGAAGAATGGGCTGAAAGGCTTCAAGCACCGCGAGGCTCCGTCGGCAGGCCACCCGCAGACGGTGCATCGCCTCCGTATCACCCCGATCTGAAGCGGCGATCTCGATCGCCCGCCACACGGCATCGAGGTGGCATGCCACAGCACGCCTCGCCACATCGCACGCAACCGGCGCGGCAGGGCCGTGCCCGTCGTCTCGTGGATCTGCGATCACACAGCGTGGCCGGCGGGAAGCCGCCATAGGAGATCACCCTCGCGCATGAGGCCATCAAAGGCCACCGGCACGGCAGGACGATCCCTACTCGCCGGCGCCCTCTGATTCCATCGTAGCCACCTCACCGGCGTCTGGCAGCGACTCCATCGACTCGCCGGGTGCGGCGGCCTCGAGGAGCGGAAACTGCCGGGCCAGTAGGTTGTCGCGATCCATCCGGAGGGCATCGAGCGCCTCGGGACGAACTCGCACCTCCGCCGACTGGAACGTGTTGAAGCCCGTTCCCGCCGGGATGAGATGGCCGAGGATCACGTTTTCCTTGAGGCCAACGAGGTTGTCCACCTTGCCGGCGAGCGCCGCCTCGGTGAGAACCTTGGTGGTCTCCTGGAAGCTGGCGGCCGAGATGAAGCTCGAGCTCTGCACGCTTGCCTTGGTGATGCCAAGGAGTTGCGTGCTTGCCGTGGCCGGCTTTGGCTTGGCACCCTTGGAGGGCGCTCCGCCGAGCGTCTCGATTTGGGCATTGGCCTGGGCGAGCACGTCCTTCGGCACAATGCTGCCCGTCTCGAACTCGCTGTCGCCCTTCTCGGTGATGCGAACGCAGTCGGCGAGACGGTCGTTGGCCTGACGGAACTCAAACTTATCCATCACGCTGCCGGGGAGCAGGGTGGTGTCGCCGACGGTCTCGATCTTCACCTTGCGCAGCATCTGCGACACGATGATCTCGATGTGCTTGTCGTCGATGTCCACACGCTGGCTGCGGTACACGTTCTGAATCTCGCGAACGAGATACTGCTGCACCGCCTCCTCGCCTGAAATCCGAAGAATGTCGTGCGGCACGAGCGGCCCGTCAACGAGCGCCTCACCCGCCTTCACGATATCGCCGGCGTGCACGCGAAGATGCTTGCCGTGGGTCACGAGATGCTCGCGCTCGAGGCCGGTCTCGTTCTTCACGACGATCGTCCGCTTGCCACGACGCTTCTCGCCGAGGAGTTCCACCTTGCCGTCGATCTCCGCCATGATCGCCGGATCCTTCGGCTTGCGGGCCTCGAAGATTTCCGTGACGCGAGGCAGACCGCCGGTGATGTCCTGCGTACCCGAGGCTTCGCGGGGCGTCTTGGCCAGGATGTGACCGGCCGCCACCATCTCGCCCGGAGCCACTTCGATGTAGGCCTTCTCGGGCAGATAGTAGAAGTCGAGGATCTTGCCCGTTTCATCTTCGAGCACGACCTGCGGGTGATAGGCACCCTTGTGCTCCATCACCATGCGACGGATGTGACCGCTCGGATCCTTCTCCACGCGGAGCGTCTCGTTTTCGATGACGTCCTCGTAGCGGACCTTGCCCGCCACTTCGGAGAGAATCGGGATCGAGTGCGGGTCCCACTGCACGAGCACGGCACCCTGCTTGATCTCGTCGTTTTCCTTCACCTTGAGGATGGCACCGGCCGGAATCTCGAACTTGTCGAGTTCCCGACCCTTCGCGTCGAGGATGGCGATTTCGCCGTTCCGGGCCAGCACAACCTCTTCGCCCTGCTCGTTGGTCACGGTGCGAAGACGCGTGAAGCGGACCAAACCACCTCGCTTCGCCTTGTATTCGCTCTCCTCGATCGCCCGCTGACCGACGCCGCCGATGTGGAAGGTCCGCATCGTCAGCTGCGTTCCAGGCTCACCGATGCTCTGAGCGGCGATGATGCCGACGGCCATGCCTTCCTCGACGAGCGAGCCCGTCGAAAGGTCCATGCCATAGCAAAGCCGGCAGACGCCGAGCGGTGCCTCGCACGTGAGGGCACTCCGCACCTGGATCTTCTCCAGGCCAAGCTCCTCGATGCGACGGGCCGTGCTCGGGGTGATCAGTTCATCCTCGTGGATGATCACTTCATCGGTGACGGGATTCCGGATATCGGAACGGCTCACCCGACCCCGAATGCTGTCGGCAAGCTGCACTTCGACCTTCTCACCGCGGTAGATGACACCCTTGGTGATGCCCTGGCTCGTGCCGCAGTCATGCATCGTCACAACCACGTTCTGCGCAACGTCGGCGAGTTTGCGGGTCAGATAGCCCGAGTCGGCCGTCTTGAGGGCCGTGTCGGCCAGACCCTTTCGCGCACCGTGCGTCGAGCTGAAATACTCGAGCACCGTCAGGCCTTCGCGGAAGTTCGCCTTGATCGGCGTCTCGATGATCTTGCCCGACGGCTTGGCCATGAGGCCTCGCATGCCGGCGAGCTGACGAATCTGCTCCACGCCACCTCGTGCACCCGAGTGGGCCATCAGGTAGATCGGGTTGACGTAGCCGTCACGACGCGACTCGCTCGCCGTGTCCTTTTCCAGCTCCGCCATCATCTCCTTGGTGATCTCTTCGCGGGCATGCGTCCAGGCGTCGAGCACGGAGTTGTATCGCTCGCCGTCGGTGATCACGCCCTTCTGGTACCGCTTGAGGATCTTCAGAACTTCCTTCTCGGCGTCGCCGATGATGCGGGTCTTCGTCGCGGGCGTGATGAGGTCATCCGTCGCGAACGACAGGCCGCTCTTGGTGCTCCAGCCGAAGCCGACGCGATTCATGTCGTCGAGGAGATCGATCGTCTTGCGACGGCCGAGGGCCTGATAGCAGTCGGAGATCACGCGAGCCAACTCGCTCGACCGCATCGGGATGTTGTAGAAGAGCATGCCTTCGGGCAGCGCTGAGTTGAACAGCACGCGGCCGACGGTCGTCTCGATCACGGCACCCGGCTTGCCCAGCGCTTCAACGTCGGTCTTGAGCCGACGGTTCGACGGCAGCTTGACCTTGATGACCGCGTGCGTGTCGACCTTGCCGACCGAATGGGCGATCTCGACCTCGGCGAAATCCTTGAACACCATTCCCTCGCCCTTGCGGCGCGGGAGCGACATGGTGAGGTAGTAGCATCCCATCACCACGTCCTGCGACGGCGAGATGATCGGCGCGCCGTTGGCGGGGCTGAAGATGTTGTTCGTCGCCAGCATCAGGGTGTGGGCCTCGACCTGCGCCTCGATCGAGAGCGGCAGATGGACGGCCATCTGGTCGCCGTCGAAGTCGGCGTTGAAGCCCTTGCACACGAGCGGATGGAGCTTGATGGCGTTGCCTTCCACAAGCACCGGCTCGAAGGCCTGGATGCCCATGCGGTGGAGCGTAGGGGCTCGATTGAGAAGCACGGGATGATTGCGGATCACCTCTTCGAGGATGTCCCACACCTCCGCGTCCTTCCGCTCGAGCATCTTCTTGGCGCTCTTGATCGTGTCGGCGTGGCCGAGTTCCTTGAGCCGACGGATGATGAACGGCTGGTAAAGCTCGAGGGCGATCTTCTTGGGCAGACCGCACTGATGGAGCCGCAGCGTCGGCCCCACCACGATCACCGATCGGGCGGAGTAGTCGACTCGCTTGCCGAGCAGATTCTCACGGAATCGACCCTGCTTGCCCTTGATCATGTCGGTGAGGCTCTTCAGCGGACGGTTGCTCGAGGCGAGCACCGGACGCTTGCAGCGGTTGTTGTCGAAGAGCGCATCGACCGACTGCTGCAGCATTCGCTTCTCGTTACGAATGATCACCTCAGGCGCGTTGAGGTCAACGAGCTTCTTGAGGCGGTTGTTGCGGTTGATGATGCGGCGATAGAGGTCGTTGAGGTCACTCGTCGCGAAGTTGCCGCTGTCGAGCATCACGAGCGGACGAAGATCCGGAGGGATCACCGGAATCACGTCGAGCACCATCCACTCGGGCTTGTTTTCGCTGTCGCGGATCGCCTCGACGATCTTCAGCCGGTTGACGAGATCCTTCTTCTTCTGCTTCGAGTTGGTCGTCACGAGCTCTTCGCGAAGCTCCTTCGACAGCGTCACCAGATCGAGCCCGAGGAGGAGCTTGCGCACGGCTTCGGCGCCCATCTCGGCGTCGAATGCGCCTTCGCCGTAGGTGGTGCGGGCCTCACGAAACTCCTCTTCGGTGAGGAGCTGCTGCTTCTTGAGCGGAGTATCCTTGGGGTCGAGAACGACGTAGTCCTGGAAGTAGATCACCTTCTCCAGGCTCGACGTTTTCATGTCGAGCAGCGCGCCGAGCCGGCTCGGCATCGCCTTGAAAAACCAGATGTGAACGACCGGCGCGGCAAGCTCGATGTGCCCCATCCGCTTGCGACGCACGCGGCTGTGCGTGACCTTCACGCCGCAGCGGTCGCAGATCATCCCCTTGTACTTCATCCCGCGGTACTTGCCGCAGGAGCACTCCCAGTCCTTCTCGGGTCCGAAGATCTTCTCGCACATCAGGCCGTCCTTCTCCGGACGGAAGGTGCGGTAGTTGATGGTTTCGGGCTTCTTCACCTCGCCGAACGACCAGCTGCGGATGTCGTGGGGCCGCGCCAGGCTGATCTTCACGGCCGAATAGTCGTTGACGCGATCGTAGGTGGCTTCACCGATGCTCACGGGTGGTCTCCCTTGTTCTGTTCCGAAACCGCTCAATCAACCTGCTCGATCCTCATCGTCCAACGCTCGCCGCCGCGGCCGACACCCGGCCCCAGTCCGGCGACAGGGCGTCAGACCCGCCGCTTTTCCAACTGCATGTTCAGGGCCAACCCACGAATCTCGTTCGTGAGCACGTCGAAGCTGGCGGGCGTGCCGGCCTCGAGCGTGTTTTCGCCCTTCACCATGCTCTCGTAGATCTTCGTACGGCCCTCGACATCGTCGCTCTTCACGGTGAGCAGCTCTTGGAGGATGTAGGCAGCGCCATACGCCTCGAGCGCCCACACTTCCATCTCCCCGAAACGCTGGCCGCCGAAGCGGGCCTTTCCACCCAGCGGCTGCTGGGTGATGAGCGAGTAGGGCCCCGTCGAACGGGCGTGAACCTTGTCGTCGACGAGGTGGTGGAGCTTCAGCATGTAGATGTAGCCGACGGTCGTCTCCTGCTCGAGCGGCTCGCCGGTGCGGCCATCGAATAGCTGCGCCTTGCCGTGTCGGGGGAGCTTCGCGTCGTCGAGCACCTGGTTGATGTCGTCTTCGCTGGCTCCGTCAAACACCGGCGTGATGGCCTGGAAGCCGAGCTTCATGCCGGCCCACCCGAGGTGCGTTTCCAGAATCTGGCCGACGTTCATTCGGCTCGGAACGCCCAGCGGATTGAGAAGGATCTGAAGCGGCGTGCCGTCGGCGAGGAATGGCATGTCTTCCTTGGGCAGGATCTTGGCGATCACACCCTTGTTGCCGTGACGACCGGCCATCTTGTCGCCGACCGAGATCACTCGCTTCGCCGCGACATAGACCTTCACCATCTGCAGCACGCCCGGACGAAGCTCGTCGCCCCGCTTCATGCTGTTGAGGCGACGATCCTTGGCGTCGATCGCTTCTTCCACCGTCGGCCACATCGTCTTGATGATCTTGTCGACGTCGGCCTTCCGCTGCGGCGAACGGATATCGAACTCGTCGGGACGGAAGGCGGCAGCCCGCTCGGCCACGATCTTGTGGTCCTGATTGCGAACCATGGGGCTGCCGTCGTCGGTCGTCAGCGGCTTCTGCACGACCTTCTCGATCTCGCCGATCATGGCGCCAAACGCCTCGGCGATCCGCAGGTTGCCTTCGCTTTCAACTTCCTTCAGCTGCTTCTGGAACTCGCGACGCTCTTCTTCCGAAAGGCTCATCTGCCGCGAAAACTTCTCGGTCGCGATGACGATGCCTTCGACGCCCGACGGCACCTCCAGCGAATCGTTCTTCACGTCCTCGCCAGCACGACCGAAGATCGCGTGGAGGAGCTTCTCTTCCGGCGTGAGCTCCGTCTTGCTCTTGGGCGAAACCTTGCCCACGAGGATGTCGCCGGGCCGAACATAGGTGCCGATGCGGACAATGCCACCCTCGTCGAGGTTGTGCAGCGCACGCTCACCGACATTCGGGATGTCGCGGGTGAACTCCTCGCGGCCGAGCTTCGTGTCACGAATCTCGATGTCGTACTCCTCGATGTGGATCGAGGTGTAGACGTCGTCCTGCACCAGCTCCTCGCTGATGATGATCGCGTCTTCGAAGTTGAAGCCGTCCCATGCCATGAAGCCCACGAGCACGTTCCGGCCCAGGGCCAGCTCGCCCTTGAACGTCGCCGCACCGTCGGCCAGCACCTCACCCTTCTCGACCTTCTGGCCGAGGGTGACGATGGGCTTCTGGTTTTGGCACGTCCGCTCATTGAGGCCGACGTACTTCCGGAGCGGATACACGTCGGGCGAGGCGCCGGAGGTCGGCGGCGTCACCTCGATCGTCTCGGCATCGACGTAGGTCACGGTGCCCTTCTTGGCGGCACGAACCAACAGGCCGGAGTTGACGGCCACGTCGCGCTCCATGCCCGTGCCCACGATCGGCGGCTCGGTGACGAGCAGCGGCACGGCCTGCCGCTGCATGTTGGAGCCCATCAACGCGCGATTGGCGTCGTCGTGCTCGAGGAAGGGAATCAGGCCGGCCGAGACGCCGACCATCTGGCTCGGGGCCACGTCGATGTACTCGATGTTCTCCGCGGGCACGAGCACGAAGTCGCCGCGATACCGGGCGATGATGTTGTCGCCCACGAGTTTGCCGTCGACCACGGTCGCATCAGCCGGAGCGAGATGCGCCTCGTGCTCCTCGTCGGCACGCAGCCACACCACGTCGTCGGTGAGCTTGCACTTCGAGACCTTCCGGTAGGGAGTCACGAGGAAGCCATACGAATCGACGCCCGAGTAGATGGCCATGCTCGAGATGAGGCCGATGTTCGTGCCTTCCGGCGTCTCGATCGGGCAGATTCGACCGTAGTGCGAGATGTGCACGTCGCGCACTTCGAAGCCGGCACGCTTCCGATTCAAGCCGCCTGGTCCGAGCGCCGAAAGACGACGCTCGTGCGTGAGCATCGACAGCGGATTGGTCTGGTCGACCACCTGCGAGAGTTCGCCACGACCGAAGAAGTATTCGATCGCTGCCGAGATGCTCTTCGGATTGATCAGGGTGCGAGGCGACATCTCCGCCACGTCCTTGAGGCTCATCCGCTCCTGGACCGTCCGACGAAGCTTGAGGAAGCCCTTGCGGAGTTCGTCGCTCGCCAGTTCGTCGATCGTGCGGAGGCGACGATTGCCGAGGTGGTCGATGTCGTCGACCTCCACCTCGCCCTCGCCCTCGCTCAGCTGGAGCATGTAGCGAATGGCCGCGATCAGGTCCTCCGACCGCAGCGTCATCTCCGTTTCGGGCACATCGAGGCCGAGCTTGCGATTGATGCGGAAGCGGCCCACGCGACCGAGGCGATAGCGGTTCGTGTCTTTGAATTTCTCGTCGAATAGCGCCTTCGCCTTGTCGAGCGCCGCGGGATTGCCCGGACGAAGACGCTGGTAGATGCGGATCAGGGCATCCTCGTGGCTCGGCGCCACGCCCGTGCGTCGCTTCGACTCGTCGGCGTCTTCACGAAGGCTATTCATGATCAGCGGCACCTTCTGCTCCTGCATCAGCTCGATGCCCTTGAGGCCCGAGGTGCAGATGAGCTCAGCCTGGTCGTGCGTGATCTTGCAGCCGGCATCCACGATGATCTCGCCGGCACGCTCGCTCCCCTTCGGGTAGACGATGTCGTCGACGGCAATCTTGCCTTCGACCTTGGCGACGTAACGGCCGCCCTCGGTCTTCACCTTCTCGGTCTTGTAGAAGAGCTTCAGGATCTCGGTGTCGCTCGAATACTTCGGGTCCATCGCCCGGAGGAGCGTCAGGGCGGAGAACTTTCCGCTCTGGTCGATGCGGACCTGCATCGTGTCTTTCTTCGACACGTTGATCTCGATCCAGCTGCCACGCTCGGGAATGATGCGGCAGTTGTGGGTCTTCCGGTCAGTCGACTCGGTGTCGGCCACGAAGTCGATACCGGGCGACCGATGGAGCTGACTCACCACGACGCGCTCGGCACCGTTGATGATGAACTCGCCGCCGCCGAGCATGATCGGCACATCGCCGAGGTACACCTCTTCCTCGATCGGCTGCTCACGAGTCAGCCGAAGCCACACGCGAAGCGGGCGACCATAGGTGAGCCGAAGCTGGCGACACTCGTCGGGGCTGTACCGCGGCTTGCCAAGCTCGTAGCGGAGATACTCGATCTTGACCGTGCGGTCGTAACTCTCGATCGGGAAAATCTCCCGAAGCACCCCCTCGATGCCATGATCCTTCCGCTTGGCCGACGGAACATCGTATTGCAGAAACGCGTCGTAGAAACGCGTCTGGATTTCGGTGAGGTCGGGAATGTGATGGCTGGCGCGACGGCTGCCGAAGTGGCGAATCTCAGTGGGCTGGAGGCGGCGTACGGCGCGAGTTGCCATTGACGAAATACTCCTCGGAATGCTCTGGTGGACCGCGCAGGGGCTACGCGTTCCCTCACTCAGGACCAACCCAAAACCAGAAACGGATACAGGATCGACTCACGGCAGCAGCCGCGATCCGCGATGCCTGAGACGTCGTCGCGTGAGGGAGGCCTGAAGGCCTGCGCCATGGGCGCAAAAACCATCAGACAGCGACCCACAATCGAACGGCCATCTACCAGGGGCAAAGGCGGGCGGCGGGAAAACCAGCGGGGGGGCGACAGGCGAAACGCAAATACTATACCGTTTGGCACCGGGCAGTCCAACTCCCCGGCGCCAAACGGCGTATTTTGAGCGTTTTACTTGATCGCAACCTTGGCGCCGGCCTCTTCCAGCTCCTTCTTGAGCTTCTCAGCGTCGGCCTTCGAAATGCCTTCCTTCACCTTGGAGGGAGCGCCTTCGACCATGTCCTTGGCTTCCTTGAGGCCGAGGCCGGTCGCGGCACGCACCACCTTGATGACGCCGATCTTGTTGTCGCCGAACGCTTCGAGAACGACGTCAAACTCGGTCTTCTCAGCGGCAGCTTCGGCACCGCCAGCAGCAGCGCCGCCAGCCGGAGCAGCCATCATCACCGCGCCGCCAGCGGCGGGCTTGATGCCGTGAACCTCGTCAAGGTAATCGGACAGCTCCTTCGCAGCCTTCAGGGTGAGGCCAACGATCTTGTCGCCCAGATCCTTGGTTTCCTGCGAAAATTCACGCGTTGCTTCAGCCGTTGCCATCGCTCGAGGTCCTTTCCCTTCGAAATTGGCGGGTTCGCCTGGGGGTCAGGCGGCCGCTGGTCAGTAATGTGGAAGTTTGAAAAATGCGTTTGGTCGGCAGGCGGGGCGTGGGCTGGTCCGCCTATCGAGCCTTTTGTCATACCATGTAGAAATCCGGCGTGAAGTCCGCCCTGAAAAATCCCGGCATTTGCCGGGTCAGGCAGCGGCCTCCCCGCCCCCGGCGGCCTTTTCCAGATCGTCGACACGCGAGCTGATCTGCCCGGCGAGCGTGCTGCCCGACGAGAGAATCTGGCCCGAAAGCGTGCTGCCGAGCGAGGAAATCTGCCCCGAGAGAATCGAAAGCTGCTCCGTGCGAGTGGGCCACTTGGCCACCTGCTTCACATCGCCGGCGTCGAGCCGCGCCCCGTCGAGGGCACCACCGCGGCACTCAAAGCCTTCGAAGTCTTTCACGCCCTGAAGGCGATCCAGTTCCTTCGCGAGATCAACGATGTCTTCGCCGCCCCACGCGATGGCGAGCATGCCGGCGGCCTGCTCAAAGGCGGGCGCCAGCGGCGTGTTTTCCATGGCGCGGCGCGCCAGGCTGTTTTTGACCAGCGTGAGGCTGATCCGCTTCTTGCGGAGCGTCTGCCGCAGCTGAGCGGTCTTGATGGAGTCGAGCTTTCCGAGGCTGACCACGATCACCTCACCGACGCCCTGCAGGCGTCCCTTGAGGTCGTCGACCAGCATGTCCTTGATGGCTTTGCTCATGGCAAACAGAAATCCAGAGAAACGGGTTGGGTGGGGTGGGACGGGAAACGATCAGGCAGTGACCATCACGCCAGGCGTCATGGTGCCCGAAATCGAAACGCTCTTGACGTACTGGCCGCGAACACTCGACGGCTGCATGCCGACGATGTGGTCGATGAAGGCACGGATGTTGTCGACGAGCTTGCTGGCGTCGAAGCTCGCCTTGCCAACGACCGCATGGACGATGCCGGTGGGATCGTTGCGGAACTCGACCTTGCCGGCCTTGTATTCCGAAACGGTCTTCTTGAGGTCGGCGGTCACGGTGCCGGCACGCGGACTGGGCATCAGACCGCGAGGGCCGAGCACTTTGCCGAGCGGACCAACCAGACCCATCATGTCGGGCGCGGCGATGCACACGTCAAAGTCGGTCCAGCCATCCTTGATCTTCTTCGCCAGCTCCTCGGCGCCAACCTCCTCGGCACCGGCGGCCTTCGCATCGTCGGCGAGATTGCCCTTGGCAAACACGACGACCCGCTTGGTCTTGCCGATGCCGTGCGGCAGCACGAGCGATCCACGAATGATCTGGTCGGCCTGCTTCGGATCGATGCCGAGACGCATGTGGATCTCGACGGTCTGATCGAACTTCGGCGCTGGAAACTTCTTGAGCACCGCCACTGCCTCGGAAAGAGGGAGGGGCGCTTCGGATTGAGGCTTGACGGCGAGCATCGCTCGCATCCGCTTGGTGGTGGCCACTGTCGTGAATCCTTGGAATCGCTGGAAAAAATGAAAAGGTGTGCTGCAACAGAGGGCGATCAGCCCTCGACGACGATGCCCATGCTGCGGGCGGTGCCTTCGACCATGCGACGGGCATGCTCGTTGTCGCGGGCATTGAGATCGCTTCCCTTGAGGCGAACGATCTCGTCGACCTGAGCGACAGTCACCTTCCCAACCTTGTCCTTGTTGGGAACACCCGACCCCTTGGCCAGACCAGCCGCCTTCTTCAGGAGGGCGGCCGCCGGCGGGCTCTTGGTGATGAAATCAAACGAACGGTCGTTGTACACCGTGACGACCACGGGGATCGGCATCCCCGCGGCTTCGCGGGTGCGATCGTTGAACTGCTGGACGAACTGGCCCAGGTTGATACCGAACCGACCGAGCGACGTACCGACCGGGGGGGCCGGTGTGGCCTGCCCGCCTGGAACCTGAAACTTCGCTTGTCCAACCACCTGCTTCGCCATCGCGATGACCTTTCTTCAGTCCGTCTCGTTGAATCGCTTGTGTTGATGAATCCTAACCTCGCCCCACCAGCGGTGCGGGTCAGACCGTCTCAATCTGCCAATACTCGATATCCACCGGCGTTGACCGGCCAAAAATGCTGAGCATCACCGTCACGCGGCCATTGGCCTCGTCGATCTGCTCGACTTCGCCTTCAAAGTTCTCGAAGGTGCCTTCGTTGATTTTGACGCGATCGCCCTTCTTGAAGCTGATCTTGAGCCGCGGCTGGTCGTCGGCCTTCTCCTCAGCCTTGTTGAGCAGCTTGGCAACGTCCTGCGGCAGCATCGGGCTCGGCCGGCCGGCTGACCCGGTGAAGTCGCCGATTCCCCCTGTCTCACGAACGAGATACCAGGTCTCGTCGTTGAGAATCATCTGAACGAGGATGTAGCCCGGGTAGAGCTTTCGCGACACCACCCGCTTCTTGCCCCCCTTGAACTCGGTGACCTGTTCCTTGGGCACCACCACTTCGCCAAACCAGCGATCCATGCCCTGGATCGACACGCGGCGAAGAAGGGCCTCGCGGATCGAGTCTTCCCGGTTGCTCTGAACCTTGAGGATGTACCAGTGCATGTCGCCGACCGGAGCAGCCGGCTCATCCGAAGCGGTCTCGACCGGCGTCGCGTCTTCACCACCGGCGAACGGATCGGCCAGTTCGACCACGCCGTCGTCGTCATCGGCATCAACGACGTCGTGGCGCGTCTCGACCGACGCCTCAGACGGCGGCAACCCATCGGCGGGCACCGGATCGTGCTCGTTCGTTGTTTCGTCGCTCATGGACATCAGACCAACCCGTTGAAGTGTGTTGAAAAAAAGACGACCGCGTACGACATCAGCCCGTCCGCAGCACGATCCGCAGGACGAACCACCAAAAGAGGTCGTAGGCCGCAAGGAGGGCCGACAACGCAAAAATCAGGAAAATGATCACCAGCGAACTGCGAAAGACTTCCTCGCCGCTGGGCCAGGAAACCTTCGCGACCTCGGCCTCCACCGCGATCAAGAAGTCAGCCACCCGGGGCACGTTCACCAGGCGGTAGCAGAACCACAGCCCGATCGCCAGCAGCACGCCAGGAAGCAGGAACCGAACCACTCCCATGTCGGCCGACGTGCCCGTGAGCCCAGCCAGCGCGGCATCGGCTCCGCCGCCGTAGATCACGGCCAGCAACTGGGACAGCCTCCAGATGCCGACGCCAACGATGAGCGCGAGCGCCGCAAACGTCACCTGGCGCGCAACGCGCCCCTGATTCCGTTTGTAGACGGAAAAGCTGAGGAGTTCTCCCCAGAAGCCAGCGGTTTTGAGTTGTTCCTGCATCTCGAACCTCACGCGCTCCGTCGCCAGTTCCGCGTCCCTGTCGATCCTGCATCCAGCCTGTCGAACCTGCGTCGAACCATCGTCCCCAGCCCGCGGGCGGCACCGTCGAGCAGGGGCGGCGGGGATCGAACTCGCAACCTCTGGTTTTGGAGACCAGCGCTCTGCCAGTTGAGCTACGCCCCTGTGGAGGCCGGGCCCCGGATTGCTCCGGAGCCCGGCTCCTTGGATTTCATCGCCGGGGCCGTGACCCCGAACTCACATACGCTTCTCCGGGGCCGCAACCCCAGACTCATTGAATCGCCTCCGGGGCCATGACCCCGGCCTGAATCAGTCGAGGATCTTGGTGACCACGCCCGAACCGACCGTCTTGCCGCCTTCGCGAATGGCGAAGCGAACACCGTCGTCCATGGCGATGGGAACCATCAGCTCGACTTCCATCTTGACGTTGTCGCCCGGCGAGCACATTTCGACGCCGCCGAGGAGCTTCGTCGAACCGGTCACGTCGGTCGTGCGGAAGTAGAACTGCGGCCGATAGCCGGCGAAGAACGGTGTGTGACGGCCACCCTCCTCCTTCGACAGCACGTACACCTCGCACTCGAACTTCTTGTGGGGCTTGATCGAGCCCGGCTTCGCGAGCACCTGGCCACGCTCGATGCCGTCGCGAGCGACGCCACGGAGGAGGCAGCCGACGTTGTCGCCAGCCTGTCCGCTATCAAGCACCTTCTTGAACATCTCAACGCCGGTGACGGTCGTCTTCTCGGCCTTGTCCTTCAGGCCGATGATTTCGACTTCGTCGCCAACCTTCACCAGGCCGCGCTCGATACGACCCGTGGCCACGGTGCCACGACCTTCGATCGAGAACACGTCTTCGATGGCCATGAGGAACGGCTTGTCGAGCTCACGGACCGGCTCCGGAATGTAGGCGTCGACGGCATCGAGCAGGTCGCTGATGCACTTGCTCGCCGCCGGGTCGGCCGGGCTGTCGTAGGCCGGCTTGCCAGCACCACGGATGATCGGCACGTCGTCGCCGGGGAAGCCGTACTTCGTGAGAAGCTCGCGGATTTCCATTTCCACGAGGTCGAGGAGCTCGGGGTCGTCCACGAGGTCGACCTTGTTGAGAAACACGACCAGCGCGGGCACACCGACCTGCTTGGCCAGCAGGATGTGCTCACGGGTCTGGGGCATGGGGCCGTCAGCGGCACTCACCACCAGGATCGCGCCGTCCATCTGGGCGGCACCGGTGATCATGTTCTTGATGAAGTCGGCGTGGCCCGGGCAGTCGATGTGGGCATAGTGACGCTTGTCGGTCTCGTATTCCACGTGACTGACGGCGATGGTCACCGTCTTCGTTTCGTCACGAACGGTACCGCCCTTCGCGATGTCGGCGTAACTCTTGGCCTGGGCCATGCCCTTGGCTGCCTGCACCGCGACGAGAGCGCCCGTGAGGGTCGTCTTGCCGTGGTCGATGTGACCGATCGTGCCGACGTTGACGTGCGGCTTGGTCCGCGTGAACGTGTCCTTTGCCATGCTTTCTCCCTTGGGGGTCCTTCTCTGGTGGTTAGTGATACGAACGAACGATGAAGCTGCTGATGGGACTCGAACCCATGACCTCGTCCTTACCAAGGACGTGCTCTACCAACTGAGCTACAGCAGCGAGGTTTGCGAATGCGCCGCGGCCATGGATCCTGGTTCGGTTTGGTGGGTGGGCTAGTGACTGTATCGGTGAGGGAAACGGTGATGATTGAGCGAGATCACGGCGGGCGTACAAACCGTCGAAGCGGGTGAAGGGAATCGAACCCTCGTCTTTAGCTTGGAAGGCTATGGCTCTACCATTGAGCTACACCCGCAGTTGCGACCCGCTGTCGGATCTCCGCCCGACACCAGGCGACGACCCGTCGGATGCTGGAACCTGACGGCAGCGGGATGAGACTGGGGAGTGCAGGATTCGAACCTGCGAAGGTAGAAACCATCAGATTTACAGTCTGACCCCTTTGACCGCTCGGGAAACTCCCCTGGTGTGTACGGCTGACGCTTCTCCTGTTCGCCGCCCATGACAGACGGCTTGGTTGTGCGAATCGTGGGTTGTGGTGGTGATCGGTGGATGGGCGATGGTGAAACGCATCCGCGCTCCGAACGTGGCGCCGACGGCAGCGAGGGCGCCCCAGCCAGAAGCCAGCAGCCACACCGCTCGACGCGATGGCTGCACGACGCCTTCGGCTGGACGTGCCCGCGCAACCGCCGTCTTGGTGAGCTAGCGGCGGGAGTTGAACCCGCAACCTGCTGATTACAAATCAGCTGCTCTGCCAATTGAGCTACGCTAGCGGCCGGTCGGAACCGCGAAACTCTGAAGTGTACGGATTCGACATTCCCCTGCAAGCCGGCCCCGCCGACCGGCCAAACAACGCTTTTTTCCGTCAAAACGGCCTGGGGGGATGGTCCTAGGCAAAGGCGAGTTCGACCATCGAAAAGTCGTCGTGGAAGTCGTCCCGGCCCGAGATGGCCCGAACGCGGGTCACGAGCGCGTCGATCGGGCTCTCCGCCCCCGCGGGAGGCTTGGTGAGCGTGGCCACAAACTCCTCAAACCCCCACATCGACCCGTCTGGGCGGCTGATTTCAAAGGCGCCGTCGCTGTAGACATACAGCCTGGAGTTGGGCGGCACGACCACCTCGCTCCCTGAAAACTCCAGTCCGTCCACCGCCCCGATGAGGGGACCATCGGAGTCGAGCTTTTGAGGAGCCCCGGTGGCCGGCACCAGGAGCGCCGGCGGATGGCCGCCTCCAGCCCATCGCATCACCCGACTGCCCCGGTGGAAAACGCCGTACCACACGGTGAAAAACATGTCGTTCTGACGCTCCATGGGAAACGCCTTGTTGAGCGCGGCCAGCACCGCCCCCGGGTCGTGGAAGTCGGTATGCGGGAGCGCCTCGCTCCGGATCGCGTTGAGCGCCGAGACCGACAGGAGTGCCGCCCCCACCCCATGGCCACACACGTCGAGCAGGTAGACGGCAAAGTGGTCGGCATCGAGCTCGTGATAGCCGAAGGCGTCTCCCCCGAGCGCGGCCGATGGAATGAATCGCCAGTCGGCCAGCACCGTCCCCTCGGCCTGCGGCTTCGGGAGAAGCGACCGCACGTAGTCGGCGGCGGTGGCCAGGTCATTGGCGAGCACCTGACGGCTCGCTTCGAGTGCGGTAAACGCCTCGTTTCGCTCCACGAGGGCCACATAGCCGCGGGAATGGTAGCGAACGCGTGCGATCAGTTCGAGCCGGTCGGGAAGCTTGACGATGTAGTCGTTGGCCCCCACCGCGAAGGCTTCCGCCTTCACCGCCGGATCCTCCTTGGTGGAGAGCACGATGATGGGAACGTCGTGAAACCGGTCGTCGGCGCGAAACTGCCGAACGAGCGTCAGCCCGTCGATCTCGGGCATGACCAGGTCCTGAAGGATCACGGTGGGCCGAATCTCAGCCGCCGTCTCGAGCGCGGCCGTGGCGTCTTTGCAGTAATGAAACGACACCCCCTCCTCGCCGGCCAGCATGCGTCGCACCGCCTCGCCGATGATCGGCTGGTCGTCGACGAGGAGGACGGTCACCCCGCGAGGGGCTGAAGCGGACGAGGTGGTCACGGGCTGATCGGTTCCTGCTGGGTTCAACGCGAAAATCCTAGCAAACCCTCGCCTCCGGCAGGGCCGGCGAGTTGCACGATCCCCTCCCGCGACGTTGAATCGGGGAACTTTCCAGGGACCTTGGAGCCCTCTCGATGGCATCCACCACACCGCGCACGCCTCCGTCCGATCCCATCCCGGCCGCGATCGAAGGGCTGGGCGTGTTCTACCTGGGGCAGACGCTCGACGCTGACTCGGGGCAACCCACCGGTGCTCCGCTGCTCGTCGATGCGAGGCGATTCACCACCCACGCCGTCTGCGTGGGCATGACCGGCAGCGGAAAGACGGGCCTCCTCATCGGGCTGATCGAAGAAGCCGCCCTCGACGGCATCCCGACGCTGGTGATCGATCCGAAGGGGGATCTCGCCAATGTGCTGCTTTCTTTTCCCGCCCTGGCTCCCGCCGACTTCCTTCCCTGGGTTGATGCAGACGCTGCCCATCGCGACGGGATCACGCTGGAACAACTCGCCGAGAAGACCGCCAGAAAATGGACCGAGGGACTCGAGGCCAGTGGCCAATCGGCCGAACGCATTCAGCGACTGCGTGACGCGGCGGAGATGACGATCTTCACACCCGGCAGCAGGGCCGGGCGTCCGCTGGCCATGCTCGGAAGCCTCGCGGCGCCCCCCGACGCGATCGCCGACGACCCGGAGGCACGACGCGAGCGGATCGAGGCGCTCGTGTCGTCGATCCTGGCCTTGGCCGGCATCGGCGGCGAGCCGGGCCAGAGCCGCGAGCACGTGCTGCTCGCCACGATCCTCGACACGCTCTGGCGGAGCGGCCAGCAGGTCGACTTTGGAACCCTCGTGCGGGCGATCCCGGCTCCGCCGATCGAACGGATCGGCTTTCTCGACCTGGAAAACTTCTTCCCGGCCGGCGAACGCTTTCAGCTGGCCACGCGGCTCAACACGGTGGCGGCCGCTCCGGGATTCGACGCGTGGCTCGAAGGCGAACCGCTCGACCTCGGCCAACTCCTCTGGACCCCGGAGGGCAAGCCACGGGTGGCCGTGGTGTCGATCGCCCACCTCGCCGACCCGCAGCGCATGGCGTTCGTCACCCTCCTCGCCTCGCAGGCCGTGGCGTGGATGAGGTCGCAGGGAGGCACCTCGTCGCTGCGGGCGCTGTTCCTGATGGACGAGGTGTTCGGCTACGTCCCGCCCACCGCAAACCCCCCGAGCAAAACGCCGATTCTGACCCTGATGAAGCAGGCGCGTGCCTACGGGCTCGGCGTGGTCCTGGCCACGCAAAACCCCGTCGACCTCGACTACAAGGGCCTCTCCAACGCAGGCCTGTGGTTTCTCGGCCGGCTGCAGACGGCCCGCGACAAGGCGCGGGTGCTCGATGGTCTGGAGGGTGCGGCCCAGGCTTCCGGCGGATCCTTCGATCGCCGTCGGCTCGACGCCCTTCTCTCGGGCCTCGAGCAGCGCCGGTTCCTGCTCCACAGCGTGCACGGCGACGAGGAGACGCTGTTTCAAAGCCGATGGACCATGGCCTACCTCCGGGGTCCGCTTCTGCGCGACGAGATCCGGCGACTCTCGTCACCTCCCGCCGAGGCACCGATCGCATCGGGCACGGTCCCTTCCACCAACGCAGCAGCCTGGCACGCGGGCCCGAGGCCGCTCCTCCCTCCCGGCATCCGCGAGGTTTTTCTCGCGCCCCGTGAGGCCATGCCCCCCGGCGCCGCGGTTCACTACACGCCGATGATCGTCGGCCGGGCGCGCGTGCGCTACGCCAAGGAATCCGCCGGCATCGATTTCGGTCGTGAGTTCTTCTGTGTCGCGCCGGTCGGCGATGCCCTCGGCGAAGCGGCATGGGAGTCGGCGTCGGAGGTCGTTTCGCCGCCGGCGTTGGAGCCGGCCCCGCGGGCCGGCTCGTTTGCCTCGCTGCCCGCCCCGCTCACCACGCCCCGAAGCTACGCAACCCTGGCGCGATCGCTCAAGAGCCACCTCGGCCGCACCTCCCGGCTTCAGCTCTGGTCGGCATCGCGGCTCGGGATGGTGTCGCGCCCCGACGAAACCGAAGGTGCTTTTCGGATTCGGATCACGCAGCGTGCCAAGGAGTGGCGCGACGAACAGATCGATGCGCTCCAACGCACGTTTGCCACCAAGCTCGCCAGCCTCGATGACCGAATCGAACGGGCCCGTCAGAAGGTGGAACGGGAAAAGGCCGAGGCCCAGAACCAATCCATGCAGACCTACGTGTCGATCGGCTCGGCGGTGCTCGCCGCCCTCCTCGGACGCAAGAAAATCTCGTCCACCACGATCAGCCGCACAGCCACCTCGATGCGATCGGCGAGCCGCGCCGCGCGGCAGCAGGCCGACGTGGCCCACGCCGAAGAAAGCCTGACCACGCTCGAGGAACGCCGCGAGCAGATGCACCAGGAGATCGAGCAGGCGATCGACCGGATTCGGGCGGAGTCGGCCCCGGAGGCCATGGCCCTGGAATCGATCGAGATTCCTGCCCGAAAAACCGATATCGCCGTGGATGAGGTGGTGCTGGCGTGGGTGCCGGGCATCACCGCTTCTTCGACGGATCAGACGAGAGGGGCCTGGTGATGGCGGATGCCCGCGGACGGGAGATCGTGCTGGTCGATTGCCCCGATGAAGTGGGGCTGATTCACCGCATCACCGGCGTGATCGAAGCCCGGCGGTTGAACATCGAGAGCAACCACGAGTATGTCGATGGCTCCGCCGGCCACTTCTTCTTCCGTGCGGAGGTGGCCCCTGCCGGCGAGCCAGTGCCGGCCGATCTCCTCGCTCGCGATCTGGCTTCCGTGCTTCCCGCATCCGCCCGCGTGCGGGTGACCCGCGAGGAGCGCCGGCCGATCGTGGTGTGCGCTACCCGCGAGCCCCACTGCCTGGGTGAACTGCTCCTGCTCGACGCCGTCGGCGAACTGCCAGGACGGATCGTGGCAGTCGTCGCCAATCACGACGACCTCCGCAGCCTCGTGGAGCGATTCAGCGTGCCCTTTCACCACGTGCCGCACGAAGGGCTCTCGCGTGAAGATCACGAGCGTTCGCTCGTGCGGGCGATCGACGCCTACGCGCCCGACTACGTCGTGCTGGCCCGCTACATGCGGGTGCTCTCGGCCGATGCGATCGCTCGCTACCCGAATCGCATCGTCAACATCCACCACTCGTTCCTGCCCGCGTTCGCCGGTGCCGCCCCCTACCGCCAGGCGTTTGCGCGGGGTGTGAAGCTCATCGGTGCCACCGCCCACTTCGTCACCGAAGAACTCGACGCGGGGCCCATCATCGCCCAGGACGTCACCACGGTGGACCACACCGACACGCCGGAACGCATGGCGCAGGCCGGACGCGACGTCGAAAAACTCGTCCTCGCCAGAGCCGTGCGGCTCGTGCTCGAAGAACGGGTTTTCCTCCACGGCCACCGCACCGTGGTGTTCGAGTGAATCGCCGTCAGCGGGAAGACGACCGCTCGTCGCGGACATACTTGTGGCACTGGATGCACTTCATGGTGACCTCCATCCAGGCCAAGGCTGCCCCGTCGAGGTTGTGCGCCTTGGCCGCCTTCCGCAGGCTGTCGCAGGAGCGGCGAAACTCCGCGCTCTGCCGCGCGTAATCCTCCGTCTGCAGCACCTGCCAGCTCGCATCGTCGCTGGCAAGCGAGAGCTGCTGGGCCCCCTTGTCGATCAGATCGAAGTCTTCGATCGCGAGTCCTTCGAGCACATCCTGACTGTGGATGAGTTTCGCCCGCATGAAGCCCGCCACCTGATCAGGACGGGGGGTGGAAGGATCGGCAGCATCGCCGCTCAGGCCCCAGGCCATCGCCAGCATCGTGCCGACGACGACCGTCACGAGGCCTGCTCCCTCAATCGTCCAGACCGAAGTCTTCGTTGTAGCCGTCCTGCACCACAGCATGCTCGTTCCTTTCATGGGCGAGGAGATGGTCGGCAAACGCGTTGAAGCGTTCGCGAGCCGACCGCCAGCCGGCAGGAGAAATATCGAGCACCGACAGGGATTCCAGCAAGCCGTCGAGTTCATCGAGCAGCCTCGGGTGCTCGGCCATCACATCGCGTGCCGCCGATGCGAGCCGAGGAATCCGGGCGATCGATTCCTCGATGAAGCCTCCCGCCTCCTCCTGGACGAAGTGCTCCTGGAGAATCGTGCGAAGATCGGCAAGCGCGGCGCGAAGGTCGGCCGAGCCCCGATTCGCAGGGTCGCTGAACGCCGCCCGCAGCGTCTGCAGGCGGGCATGGAGATCGCGATGCTGCACGAGCAAGTGCTCGAGCAGCGTCGGGTCGATTCGTTGTGATGTGCTCATGGTCGTGTCGCTCCGTTGGTGCATCGCCTCGCTGGGATGCAATTGTTAGGCTGGAGCATGCGGAAGGCGCGTGGTGCGCCGCCTCCACCCGCCCGAGCGATCCGTCCGCCCTGGACACCTTGGTCGACCACCCCCCGTTTCAGCGATCTCATGGACGCCCCTCGGCCCGCATCGTCGTCGCCTTCGACCATGGCCTTCCAGGCGCGGGCCGTGCTGGTCGGCACCGGCATCGACGTGGCGGCCCTCGGTTCGACCGACCGGATGGCGAGCGCCCCGCTCGTGATGGAACTGATCGGCTCGCCACTCGGCGCCGCCCTCGCCGGCAACCGCCCTGCGGGCAATGGGCTGGCGGTCGTGTTCCGTTACGGCGCCGTGGTGTTCTTCGACGCCTCGCCGGCGGCGATCACCGAATACCTGCGTCAGCTGTCGCCGCACGTGCGGCAGCCCTTTCCGCTCGGGGAGCTGGAGTCGGAGGTGCTCGACATCCGGATCGAATCGGGCGGCAAGGAGTCGATCGAGGGCACCGCGCTCGTGCTCACCGATGTCACCACGGAGAAGGCCCAACTGATCGCCGACGTGCTCGCCAAAAGCGTGTCACTCGCCCACCACGAGCGTGCGATCGAACGGCAGTTTGTCCGGATCGAGCCGTTCGCCGCGAGCCTCGACCACTGGGGCCGAGGCAGCCGGGCGGCCCGCGAGCTCCTGCAGCATCTCGGCACGGCGCTGCTCGCCGAGCATCGCGTGGTGGCCGGAGCGAGGATCGACGATTCCCCCGAACTGCTCTGGGACCATCCCGAACTCGAACGGCTCTGGGCGCGAGTGCGCGACGAGTTTGAAATCCGCGAGCGCTACACCGCCCTCCACGCCAAGCTCTCGCTCATCGCCCGAACGGCCGAAACCGCCCTCGAACTCCTTCAAAACCGCCGCTCGCTGCGGGTCGAATGGGCGATCGTGGGACTGATCGTGTTTGAGATCGTCCTGACGCTCGTGCAGTGGTTTCTCGGCACCAGGGGCCACTGATTCGCCTCGCTTCGGCGGCGCAGGGTCGGGTATAACGCCGCCATCCCCCGAGGAGGCCCTCATGCCCCGTCTCGTTTTGGCTGCCGCACTCGCCGCCGTTCTGACCGCACCGGCCCACGCGCAGAAGGTCGAGGTCGAGGAGTTCACGCTCCCCAACGGCATGCAGTTTCTGCTGGTGCCCCGCAGCGACCAGCCCAACGTCGTGACGGCCGGGTGGATCGCGAGGGTCGGCAGCGTCAATGAGCGGCCCGGCATCACCGGGATCAGCCACTTCTTCGAACACATGATGTTCAAGGGCACCGATACGATCGGCACCCGCGACCCCGGCCGCGACGCCCGCTTCCGAGGTGAACAGAAGGCGATCCGTGACGAGATCAACCGGCTCGTCTGGACGCGGCAATACGACCGCTACTTCAAAGGCGAGATCGACGACCCCTGGAACCCGTCCAACGACACCCAGGAACTCCGCGTGCTCCGGGCCAGGCTCGACGCCCTGATCCGTGCCCAGCAGGGCCGGGGCGACGGCGGCGCCGAGGCGGGCACGATCGTGAAGGACGAGTTTGATCAGGTCTACACGAAGGCCGGTGGGAGCGGCATGAACGCGTTCACCTCCTACGACCTCACCTGTTACTTCATCACCGTGCCGAGCAACAAGCTCGAGCTCTGGGCATGGATGGAGAGCGACCGGCTCCACGACAGCGTGTTTCGCGAGTTTTATTCGGAGCGCGACGTGGTTCACGAGGAACGGCGGCTTCGCACGGAGAGCACGCCGACCGGGAAGTTTGACGAGCAGTTCGATGCGATGTTTTGGGCATCGAGCGGCTACGCCTGGCCGGTGATCGGCTGGCCGAGCGACCTCAACAGCTACACGTTCGACCAGGCCCAGGACTACTGGAACATCTACTACCGCCCCAACAACCTCGTCGGGATCATGGTGGGCGACTTCGATCCGGTGCGGGCGAAGCGGTTGATCACCAACTATTTCTCACGGCTGGAGAAGGGCAAGGAAGCTCCCCCGCCGGTCGTCACGCTCGAGGTTGATCAGCTTGCCGAGCAGCGAATGAACGCCTCGGGCGATGTTCCTCCGGCCGTCGAGATCCGATACCACACGGTGCCCGCCGGCCACGTCGACAGCTACCCGCTCGACATGCTCGCCGAGATCCTCAACGACCGCACCGGCCGGCTCTACAAGGGCCTCGTGGAAGGCCGCGGCATCGCCGCTGGCGCGCAGGCCGTGTCTGACACGCGGAAGTACGCCGGCCTGTTCGCCGTGTCGGCCCAGGCCCGCGGCGAGGGCACGCCCGAACAGCTCGAGGCTGCGTGGTATGAGGAGCTCGCGCGGCTGCAGCGCGACGACATTCCCGAGCGGGAACTCCGCAAGGTGAAAAACCGCGTGGCGGCGCAGAACTACCGCAAGCTCGAAAGCAACATGTCGCTCTTCTTCCAGCTGGCCTTCTCGGAGGCCGTGCTCGACTGGCGGGAGATCAATGAAGGCCCCGCGAAATATGAGGCCGTCACCGCGGCTGACATTCGCCGGGTCGCCGCGAAGTATTTCAAGGACACCAACCGCAGCGTCGCCACCTATCGCCGCAAGGCCGACTGACCGGCGTCGTTCATGCCTTTCACCCCTTGGCCAAACAGGCTCTCCATGTCGCTCCGTTCGACGATCCTTCTCTCCCTGCTCCTCGTTGTTGCCGGCACGGCTGCGACGGTCACCGCCGCCCCTGCGGCCACGGCCCCTGCGGCCGTGACCTCCACGTCACCGCCCGCACCGCCGACGTCATCGCCCATCCCGAAACGTCCGGAGGAGATCGCCTTCGAGCCGCTGGCGTTTGAGCCGCCCGATGCCTCCTCCTTCCGCCGCACGCTGCCCGATGGCACCGTCGCCTACCTCGCACCGTCCCACGAGTTTCCGCTGATCACCGTGTCGATCACCTTCCGGGGCGGCGCGTCGCTCGATCCGGCCGATTCGCCAGGCCTCGCCGCGATGATGGCTCGAATGCTCCGCGAGGGAGGCACGGCGAAGCACCCCGCCGCCGAGTTTGACGAGACGCTCGACTTCCTCGCCACCGACGTGGGCGTGTCGGCCACCGACACCTTCACCACCGCCACGATGAACTGCCTGACGAGCAACTTCGACGAAAGCCTCGGCCTCTTCGTCGAGATGCTGCGGTCTCCGGGCTTCGATGCCGACCGTCTCGACACGGCCAAGGCCCGCCTGGTCGAGGGTCTCAAGCAGCGCAACGACGACGCGGCGTCGATCATTGGTCGCGAGTGGAAGCAGCTGCTCTACGGGCCCGACCACTTCGAAGGCGCCGAGCCGACCGCCGCGAGCGTGGCGGCGATCGACCGCCCCCGACTCTCCGCGATTCATCGGCGGATCGTCCATCCTGGCAACGCGATCGTGTCGGTGTCGGGCGATTTCGACGAGGCGGAGATGCTGGCGAAGCTCACGAAAGCATTTGACGGCTGGGAGCGGGGCGAATCCGTCGCCCCTCCGGCCGCACCGAAGGCCACGCTCACCCCCGGCCTCTACCACGTTCCCAAGGATATCCCGCAGGGCAAGGTGCTCATCGGCTGCCGCAGCATCGTCCGCGACGATCCCGACGCCATCCCGCTCATGCTGCTCAACGAGATCCTCGGTGCCGGCGGCTTCACGAGCCGACTGATGCAGAAGGTGCGGAGCAACGAAGGCCTGGCCTATTCCGTGCGGTCGGCCCTCGCCCCCAAGGTCGACTATCCCGGCGACTTCAAGGCCGGCTTCGAGAGCAAGAATGCGACGGTGGCCCTTGCCACCAAGATCGTGCTCGATGAAATCGCGACGATCCGCAACGAACTGGTGACCGACGACGAGCTCGACACCGCGAAGAAATCCCTGATCGAAACCTTCCCGCGGCAGTTCGAAAGCAAGCCGCAGATGCTGCGGGTCTTCGTCAATGACGAGTGGACAAAGCGTCCCGCCGATTTCTGGAAGACGTTCCGGCAGAAGGTGGCCTCCGTGACCCGCGAGGACCTCCAGCGGGTGGCCCGCAAGCACCTCGACCCCGATCAGATGGCGATCCTCGTGGTGGGCGACTGGGACGCCATCGCGAAGGGCGACCTCGAGGGCCGGGCCACGATGAAGGAGTTTTTCAAGGGCTCGGTGAAGCACCTGCCGCTTCGCGATCCGCTCACGCTCGAGCCCCTCCCCGAGGCACAGCACTCTCGATGACGCTCCGCATGCTCGCCGTGATCATCCTGCTTACCGGCACGATGCTCCCTGCCGACGCCGCTCCGCCCACGATCATCGCCGCGCCTCCCGGCAGCGGTCCGATCGCGCAGGCCAACACGCGTGTCCGCAAGCATCGACGATCGACGGTGCGGAGCATTCGCCGCACGCCAGCCGTGCAGTGGGAAGACGCCGCCCGCATCAAACGCGGCGACCTCTTCAGCACATGGTCGAACGCGGCGTCGAACTGATTTGAGCGGGAAATGCCCTCCTGGCCATTTCCCTTGTCGTCGAACGGTGGAAACGCCGAGGGTTCCCACGTTCGACAAGGCATCGCATCCTACGATGCCGAGCGGGAAATGCCCTCCTGGCCATTTCCCTTCCTCTCCGTCCAAGCCCAACGGCGTGAGCCGTGGGACCGGCGGGGTGAAAGCCGCAGCGGTTTTGGCTTTCGGTCCCTTGGGAGCCGAGCGGCGTCTGGAACGATGGCATCGCGGGTCCCAGGCCTCACGGCCTTGGGCTTGGACCGGACACAACGAAACCGGCATGGCGATCCGTCCAAGCCCAACGGCGTGAGCCGTGGGACCGGCGGGGCGAAAGCCGCAGCGTGTTTGGCTTTCGGTCCCTTGGGAGCCGAGCGGCGTCTGGAACGATGGCATCGCGGGTCCCAGGCCTCACGGCCTTGGGCTTGGACCAGACACAAGAAAACCGGCGTGGTGATCCGTCCAAGCCCAACGGCGTGAGCCGTGGGACCGGCGGGGGGACACGCATCGCTCATGACGCGATCCCGGCCCCACAAATCCTCCTCCGGTGACCGGCTTCGGCCGTGACATTTCCCCAGCCACCGAAACCGACGGTAGTCTGAGGCGTTGAATCCGGTGGCAAGGCATTCTCGAATCCCGTGAAGGAGATCCCCATGACACGCGTTCTCATGCTCCTGCTGGTCACCCTTCCCATGGCGAGCGTCGCCGTGGCACAACCGCCGGAGGGACGCGACGGCCCGCCGCCAGAACGCCGCGACGCCCTCCGTGCTGCTCTCGATGCCAACGGCGACCATCAACTCGATGCCGATGAGATCAAAAACGCATCGGCTGCCCTGGCAACGCTCGACAAGAACGGCGATGGCACCGTCGGCCGTGAGGAATTTCGCCCGCCGATGCCGGCCATCCCGCGCGGCGAGGGGGGGCTGCGCGGACCGTCCCAGCCCGGCGATACGACGGCCCCGCGTGATGCTGCCGATCGCCGAATGCCTCGTGTGCCAGCCGCGCAGGGCGACGGCACCGGGCCGTCTCCCGAAAAGTTCACCGAGCGTGCCATGACGTTCGATGCCGATGGCGATGGCAAGCTCGATCGCACGGAAATGCAGGCGTTTGCCGGCGAGGCGATCCAGCGCATGCGGACCGTCGTCGCCGAACGCGTCGAGGCCTTTCGGGATGGCGAACGGCCGCGCCGTCGTCCGCTCATGGATGAGGATGCGGGTGACCGTCCCGAACGTCCCCGTCGTCCGGAGTAAATGCAGGGTATGCTCTGCGGGGCATGAACACCCCCGCAGAGCCTCTTCCCGCCCGCCCCGCCGAAGCCCACGCCTTGGCCGTCGCCCGCACGATCGCGGGCAGCCGCATCGTGTGCACCACGATCGGACGAGGTCAGGCTGCCCACGCCCTGGCCGTCGAACGCCCCGATGCCGCGGTGACGGCATGGTTTCTCGATCGTCATCCGTGTTCATCGGCGCAGGCCGCGTGGGAGCCATGCCCGCCCAACCTCGCAGCCGAGTGCGTTCCTGACATGCCACCAGGTCCTCACGACCTGGTCGTGGTGCCCCTCACGAAGGATGGCGAAGCCGAACTCTCCCGCGACCTTCTGCAGGCGGCGCTGGTGAACCTCGCCATCGGAGGCCATCTTGTCGCCGCCATCGACAATCCCCGCGACAACTGGCTTCGCGAGCAGCTCGCTGAAACCGGCGAGACGGTTCGCGTGCGACCCATGGAGGGGGCCGGACGCAAGGCCAAGTCGGGCACGATCGCCTACGTGGTGCAAAAGACCCGCGAGCCTTCGAAGATTCGCGACTTCTCCTGCGAGGTGGTGTTTCGTGACGGCGATCACCTGCTCAAAGCCTTCACGCGTCCGGGCGTGTTTGCCCATCGTCGGATCGATCCCGGGGCGCGCCACCTGCTCAACGCGGTCGCGGTGGCTCCCGACACCCGGGTGCTCGACATCGGCTGTGGCTCCGGATGCGTCGCGCTCGGCATCGCCGCTCGCGATTCCAGCGTGACCGTCCATGCCCTCGACTCGGCGGCCCGTGCCGTCGACTGCACACGCCGTGGCGTTGAGGCCAATGGCCTCACGAACGTGACCGTGGCACTCGAAGCCGAAGGCCGCGTACCCGATCCGGGTTCATGGGATCTGGCGCTCGCCAACCCTCCCTACTACTCCGACTTTCGGCTGGCCGAGCTGTTCGTCGAGGCCGCACGGCTCGCGCTGGCCCCCGGTGGCACGCTCCTCGTGGTGACGAAGCAGCCCACGTGGTATCTGGAGTATCTCCCCCGCATGTGGTCGAACGTCGCCCGCGAAGAGGTGAAGGGCTATCACCTGATCGAGGCTGTTCGTCCGTAGCCCGTTCGAGCGACGCGTTGCACCACGCCGGTCCCACGGCTCACGCCGTTGGGCTTCGACGGACAAGCAATCGCCGCATCCTCCCGTCCAAGCCCAAGGCCGTAAGGCCTGGGACACGCCTCGCGATCGCTTCAGACGCCGTTGGGCTCCCAAAACCCATCGCGCCAAAACCGCCGAACGCACCGCCACGCCGGTCCCACGGCTCACGCCGTTGGGCTTCGACGGACAAGCAATCGCCGCATCCCTCGGGATGGGTCTGCTTATCGGTTCACGTGCACAACCGTCGCGGGCGGGAAGCCGTTGAAGTGCGTGCTGCTCGCATGGGAATACGCGCCGATGTTCTCGCTGTAGAGATAGTCGCCGATGTCGAGATCGGGCAGCTGCTCCGACAGGCTGATCGTGTCGAGCGCGTCGCAGGTCGGCCCAAACACCGCGCAGAGCCGGGGCGTGCCACGCTTGAAGCTCTTGAGGTGGTAGGTGCAGTGGTCGAAGATCACGCCCGAATAGGTGTGGTAGACGCCGTCGTCGACGTAGTAGCCCATTTTGTCGTTGCGAACAGCCTTCCCGATGATCTTGCACACGGCCGTTCCAGCCGAGGCCACCAGGAATCGCCCAGGCTCCGCGAGGATCTCGATCGGCTTCGGGAATAGCCGGTCGATCTCGTGGTTGATCTTCTTGGCCAGCTCCGAAAACTTCGGCACCGTGGTGTCGTAGGCCGCGGGAAAGCCGCCGCCGATGTCGAGCAGCTTGAGGGGAAAGCCTCGGCTCTTCGACTCGGCGAAAATGCCGGCGCAGAGGTGAAGGGCCTGGATGTAGTTTTCGTGGTTGGTGCACTGGCTTCCCACGTGAAACGAAAGCCCCTCCACGGTGAGGCCCTGGTCGTGCGCGTAGTGGATCAGGTCGACCGCCTCGCCCGGCAAGGCGCCAAACTTGCTCGAAAGCTCCACCATCGAGCCGGTGTTGGGCACGCGGATGCGGAGGGCGAGACCCGCATGAGGGGCGTGCTTCGCGATCTTCTTCACCTCCTCGTGGTTGTCGTAGGTCACGAGCGGCTTGTAGCGATCGAGCTCCTCGAGGGTCTCGACGGGCTTGATCGGATTGGCGTAGATGATCTTGTCCCAGATGAAGTCCTGCCGCTGCTTCGCCGGCAGCTTCGCGATGTAGTGGTAGACGGTGCGAAACTCCTGGATGCTCGCCACGTCGAAGCTGCCGCCGAGCTTGTAAAACGTCTCGACGATCGCGGGGTCGCTGTTCACCTTCACCGCGTAGTAGATCTGCACGCGGGGAAAGTGCTTCCGGAAGAGGGCGTAGTTCTTGCGGAGTTCGGCGTGGTCGACGACGAACAGTGGCGTGCCGTGCTTTTTGACGAGGTCGAGGAGTTGCTTCTGGTTCATCGCTTGGATCGCTCTCCGTTGGACGTGTTCCCAAACCACCGCAGCCGCGATCGGCGGCCGCGAGACCACAGACTCACTGGAGCCGGGATCAATCCCCGTCGGTCAGCAGAAAATTCTTGAACTGCCACGGGTCGGCCGGGTCGACGGCGGGACGGTTATACCCGTGAAACGCGTTGGAGTAATACTTCAATGGCGTCCAGTCGCTCGGCGTCGAAATGAACTTGCCGAGATAGGGCTTGGCGATCCCGAGCACGTAGTCGTGCGGCAGGTCGTCAGGGAGCTTCACGCCCTCCCCGGGGTTTTCGATCATCCACATCGTCGCCGCCACCACCGAGATGGCCACCTGCATCGTGGTGGCGTTTTGGTGCGGCACGAGCCGCCGGGATTCCTCGATCGAAAGGTCGGTGCCGCACCACCAGCTCGTCAGCGGGTGCCCCATCACGAGCGCCCCGAGGATGTCGGAGCCGCCGGTGATCTCGTCGGTCATGATCCGCACGCGGGGCTGGAGGCGGTAGTCGTTGCCCCGCAGCTCCCAGAGGCTCGCGATGGCCGAGTCGCTCGGGCAGTAGGCGTAGTGCACGGTTGGCCGGTAGATGGTCTTCCCGCCCGCGTCGCGCACCGAGAGTTTTTCCGTGATGCTGAAGGCCTCGCCGTGCCGCACCACCATCCCCACGATCGTGTAGTTGGGCACCCAACTGACCACCTGCGTGTTGATGCCCATGCGGGCCAGGCAGATCTGGCTCTTCGGGCCGTCGGCGTGCTCGTAGGCGTGCGGCGGAAGTTCCTTCTCGTGCGTGCCCCAGCCCATCTCGGCCGTGGTCGTGCCCTCCTCGCGAAAGCCCTCCACGCTCCAGGTGTTGACGAACTCGTCGACCTCCTTCGGCCGATTCGAAACCTGCGTGTCGCGCTCGCTGCAGTGGATCACCTTCACGCCGAGTTCGTAGGCGAGGTGGTTGAACGCCTGAGACCGGGCGTGCTGGGCGATTCGCTCGGCCTGTTCGCCCCCAAACTTCTTCTCCTCGAGACACACCTTGGCGATGTCGAGCAGGGCGTGCTTCGTGAAGTGGCTGATGAGCCCGGGATTCGCCCCATGCTCGAGCACGGCCGTCGGCCCGGGGGTCGTCCATCCGGCGATCATCTTCCGGAGGTTCATGTGACGCCAGTAGAGCGTCATCGTGGTGGGGTGGGCTCCCTGCGAGTTGGCGTAGGGATCCCAGAGCTCCACCGACGTGTTGAGGTAGAGCACGCCATGATCGTGGCACCACTGCACGATCTCGCAGCAGTCGATGTTCCACGCGAGGTCGATCAGCACGTCGCCGGCCGACACGTGCCGGCCGAGAATCTCCCCGAGGTTGTCGGGTTGCACCTTGCCGCGAACGAACTTCACTCCCCGCTCGATCCAGGGGCGCAGGGCCTCTTCGTTCGGCTCAAACTCGAGGATCGTGATGTCGGCCGGTTTGATCTTCACATGGTCGAGAAGGATCGGGAGCGTGCACCGGGCCACGGCACCAAAACCGACAAACAGAATCCGCTTCGAGAAGTGCAGCATTTCGGGTCGGGTCACCTTCCTGGGAACTGGGGGCACAGCGGCCGGATAGCATCGGCCGAATCACTGCTACGCAGCGGCGCCGGCATGGTTCGCCGGGCGGCGGCAGTATACCGTCTCACGGGCCCACGCGAGCCCGTGCCGGCGTTCAATCACACGCGTGACGGTGCGCGGGGCGACAGACGAGATAGAGCCCAAGCCCCACCAATGCGCCGAAGAGGGCGTAGGAGAGCGTGTACTTCATGCTCGACACCACCTGCCCGGTCTGCGATGACCGCACGGCCGGCGTGGCCGCCGCGGGAGCGGCCCCCGACGCGGTGCCTGCCGAGTTGGCCATCATCTGATTGCGGGCGGCGTTGGCGGCGCCGAGTTCAGTGAGCGTCACCTGCCCCATCGAGAGGGAGGGCACCGCGGCAAGGATCACGGTCGCGAGCAGCGTGTGGCAGCGAGGGCGAGTCGTCATGGGCCACCGAACAGGATGGGTGTGAAGAGGGAAATGAATCGGGGCGGAGAGATTCGAACTCTCGACCTCCTGGTCCCAAACCAGGCGCGCTAGCCAGACTGCGCTACGCCCCGAGGCCTCGGCAGTGTAGCACGGCCGCCCGTCACCGCAGCCCACGTCGGTCTTATTCGCAGATGTGGCCGAGGAGCCGCTGAAACTCGTCGAGATCGGCAAACGGAATCACGATCCGGCCGGCCCCCTTCCCATTGGCGTGCACCACCACCTTCACGCCGAGGGCTTGCCGAAGCTGCGATTCCACCGCCGCCACCTGGCTCGACCGCCGCGTTGCGGGCCGCCCGGGCTTCCGCTTGGTCGCGGAGGGCCCACCTGCCGCCCCGACGTCGCCTGTCTCCGCCACGTCGCCGATCTCGTCGCCATCGTCGCGTCGGAGGATCTCCTGCACTTCGCTCTCCACCGCCCGCACCGACAGCCCCTCGGCCGCGACACGATCGGCCAGCCGCACCTGCTCCGCCTCGTCACCGAGCGGCAGGAGAGCGCGGGCGTGCCCCATCGACACGGCGCCCGTGCGGAGCTTCTGCTGCACCGACTCGGGCAGGTCGAGGAGGCGAATCAGGTTTGCCACGGTCGAACGATCGACGGAGAGCCGTTTGGCCAGCTCGTCCTGGGTGCAGCTCCAGGTGGCCAGGTATTGCTTGAAGCTCGCCGCCTTCTCGAGGGCGTCGAGGTCGCGTCGCTGGAGGTTTTCGACGATCGCGATTTCCGACATCTGCCGATCGTCCACGTCGAGCACCCGCACGGGCACCTTCTCCCATCCGAGCCGACGGGCAGCGGCGAGACGACGCTGGCCGGCGATCAGCTGGAAGCGGTCGCCCTTGGCCCGCACCACGATCGGCTGCACGAGCCCATGCTCGCGGAGGCTGTCGGCGAGTTCGGCGAGGTCGGCATCGCCGACCACGGTCCGCGGCTGCCACGGATTCGGATCGATGAGCGTGGCGGCGACGTCGTTGGTGGGCAGCGTGGCCGCGGCCTGCTCCACCTCTTCAGGGGCGTGCAGAATGAGCCGGGCCGCGCCCGAGCCGAGACCGCCCGCCGCCGCCGGCCGTTGGGGCTGCTGCGCGAGCGCCGAGGTGCCGGCGGTCGCCGGCGCCGGATCGAGTCCGGCCCGTCCCAGCAGTGCTTCGAGTCCCCGGCCGAGGCGTCGTTCTCTACTCACAGTCGCGTACCTCCATGCACAACTCCGTATAAGCCCGCGCTCCCGGCGAACGCGGCGCATAGTCGAGCACGCACTGGGCGTGGCTCGGCGCCTCCGACACGGCGACATCCCGGGGGATCACCGTCTCGAAGACGATCTCCCCGAAGAAGTCGCGCACCTCGGCCTCGACTTCGGCCGTCAGTTCCAGGGAGGCGTCGTGCATGGTCAACACGATGCCGCTGAAGGACAGACGGCCTGGCTTTTCCTGCATCACTTCGCGGATCACCTCGATCATCTGGGTGAGCCCCTCGAGCGCGAAGTATTCACATTGGATCGGCATCAGCACCTCGGTGCTGCCGGCGAGTGCGGTGCGGGTCAGGTCGCCGATGCTCGGCGGGCAGTCGATGAGGCAGTAGTCCCACGCCCCGAGCCCCAGGCCGAGGTGCTGCTCCAGCACGGCGGCACCGGCCCGCGACTGGGCGGCGATCCGCTCCACATCGCGAACGCTCCGGCTTCCCGGCAGCACCGCGAGGTTGGGAAGGGAGGTCGCCACGATCGATTCCGAGAGGGGCGTCTCCAGCACGAGCGGATGGGCGACCGCGGGCGTCACGCCGAAGCCGGTGGTGGCGTTGCACTGCGGGTCGAGGTCGACCAAGAGCGTCCGCTGGCCGCCATGGGCCAACGCCGCCGCGAGGTTCGACGCGGTCGTCGTCTTGCCGACGCCGCCCTTCTGATTGGCCACGCAGAGAATCCTTCCCACACGCAAAACCCTTCCCGCCGATTCCGGACGCACTCCAGGCACCATCCGGATATCGGCCACTGCAGGCACGATCGTCACGTTGGGATCGAGACCTTCCGAAAACCGTTTCGGAGCGCAAGGTCGAGCCCGCGGTTTCACGTGAAACCTGCAAGTTTGCGCAGGTCGCGCAGTTCCCTCAGCTCGCCCGCATCGCCACGTTTCACATGAAACCAGCCAGGGGCGTCACGCGGAGGCCTCACGGCCTCAGGGAGTGAAACACAAGCCCTGCGGGCACCGACGGAAAGAGAAACGTCGTCTCGGGAGGCAGGCGTTCGCCGGTGTCGCAGACGCGGCGAATCACCCCGAGCCCGGCCGGGGTAACCAGGGCGGCCGACCGCATCGCCCCCGACGTGAGTCCTGCCACCACGTCGCCGATGCCGTGGACGATGCGAGGCGGCTGCCCGCCAGCCACTCCGAGAAGATCGGCCATCACGAGCCGCGTGAGCACGGTCGAGCCGACGTCCCGCCAGGCCGGTCCGTGGGAGGCCTCGAGGGCTTCGAGCCGGGCCCGTCCCTCGTCGGTGATCCGGGCAATGGTCCAGGCTCGGTCGTCCGGCGTGAACAGCGCGAGCGTGCCCTGCTCGTCCTCGAGTTCGAGGTTGGCCCACACCGCCTCGGCGGCCTCCGCCCCCTGCCAGGAGGTGCGGGTGGTGAAGCAGCCGCCAAGCCGCCCACAGAGGTCGGCGGCGGTTGCGGCCAAGGGCTCCGCGGAGAGGCGGTGCCCTGGCAGGAATACGAGCCCCGGGTCCCTCATCCCCACGAGCATCATCAGGATGAAGTTGGCGGGATGATCCGCCGGGAGCCGTTCGCCCCCATGCTCGTCGGCCCAGGCGGCGGCCACCTCGTCGCGGTAGTCGCAGGCCGCCTCATAGCGGTGATGGCCGTCGGCGATGATGACCGACAACGGGCCGAGCAGCCCGGCCACTCTCGCCGCGATCGCCCCATCGGCCATGGCCCACATGCGGCTGGTCACACCCATGGTGTCGGTGGCCTCGACGGGCGGCTGCCCCGCCACGGCGGCATCGAGAATCCCCTGCACCTCGCGCGTGGTGTCGGGATACATCCCAACCACCGGCGAGGTGTTGAGCCCGCAGGCCCGCAGCAGCCGCAGGCGGTCATCGCGACGGCCCGGGTCGGTCTCCTCATGGGCCTGGATGTTGCCGGTGCCAAACCGCTCGAGCCGCACCCGGGCGATCACCCCCCGCCGCAGCAGCCGCTGGCCGTCCAGCTCAAACTCCTGATGCACCACGGTGAGCACGGCGGCCGGATCCTGAGTGAGCACTCCCTGCTCCCGCCAGGCCTTCACGAACCGAGCCGCCCGGTCATGGGCATGCTGCCGCTCCTCGTCGCCGGGCTCGGTGCGGGTGCACTCGAGCCGCACGGCATTGGCCGGGTGGCGATCGGAGAGCGATCCCTGGAGCGCCGCATCGATGGCATCAAACGGGGGCGCGATCACCTGCGACAACGCCCCGACATGCTTGGGGTCGTAGCGGAGGCCGTGGAAGGGAGCGACGCTTGGCATGGTGGATCCTCTCGCCACAAGGGTGCCACAGAAAACCCGCCCGGGGAGGAACGACGCACCGTTTCTCCCTCGCCGTTTCCCGTGAAACACGCCCGCCCGGCGTGGTCTCAGGCCAGCAATCCCACGGTCTGGAAACGACGGCGGCCGCCCGAAGGCGGCCGCACGTGTGAACCGTCGGGCCGAAGGCCCTCCGATCAGTAGCGGTAGTACTCGGGCTTGAAGGGGCCTTCCACCGGCACGTTGATGTACTCGGCCTGATCCTTCGTGAGCTTGGTCAGCTTCACACCGAGCTTGTCGAGGTGGAGGCGGGCCACTTCCTCGTCGAGTTTCTTGGGCAGCAGGTGGACGCCCACGTCGTACTTGTCGGTCTCGGTCCAGAGGGCCAGCTGTGCCAGCACCTGGTTGGTGAAGCTCGTGCTCATCACGAACGACGGATGGCCGGTGGCACAGCCGAGGTTCACCAGCCGGCCTTCGGCCAGCACGATCACGCTGTTGCCCGAGGGGAGCGTGTAGCGGTCGACCTGCGGCTTGATCTCCACCTTCTTCACGCCCTTCGTGGTGTTCAGCCAGGCCACGTCGATCTCGAGGTCGAAGTGCCCGATGTTGCAGATGATCGCGTCGTTGGGCATCTTTTCGATGTGCTTGCCGAGGATCACGTCGCGGCAGCCGGTGGCCGTCACGAAGATCTGGCCGCGGGAGGCAGCCTCTTCCATCGTGGTCACCTCGTAGCCCTCCATCACCGCCTGCAGGGCGTTGATCGGGTCGATCTCGGTCACGATCACGCGGGCCCCGAGGGCCTTCATCGCGTGGGCACAGCCCTTGCCCACGTCGCCGTAGCCGGCCACCACCACCACCTTGCCGGCCACCATCACGTCGGTGGCCCGCTTGATGCCGTCGGCGAGGCTCTCGCGGCAGCCGTAGAGGTTGTCGAACTTGCTCTTGGTGCACGAGTCGTTCACGTTGATCGACGGGAGCTTCAGCTCACCGCTGGCGTGCATCTGGTAGAGGCGGTGGACGCCCGTGGTGGTCTCCTCCGAGAGGCCGCGGATGCCGCCGAGCAGCTCCGGATACTTCTGGTGGACCATGGCGGTGAGGTCGCCGCCGTCGTCGAGGATCATGTTGAGCGGCTCACCGCTCGGGAAGAAGAGGGTCTGCTCGATGCACCAGTCAAACTCCTCGTTGGTCATGCCCTTCCAGGCGTAGACCGGAATGCCGGCCTTGGCGATGGCGGCTGCGGCGTGGTCCTGGGTCGAGAAGATGTTGCAGCTGCTCCAGGTGACCTCGGCACCGAGCTCCTTGAGGGTCTCGATGAGGACGGCCGTCTGGATCGTCATGTGGAGGCAGCCCGCGATCCGAGCACCGGCCAGCGGCTTCGAGCGGCCATATTTTTCCCGGAGCGCCATCAGGCCCGGCATCTCGTTCTCGGCGAGCATGATCTCCTTGCGGCCCCACTCGGCGAGCGAGAGATCAGCGACCTTGTAGGGAAGACGGGTTTCGACGTGGGCCACGGGAACCTCCTGGAGAAAGAACAAAGGCGGGGCCCCGGCTACCGCCTGATTCCAGGGGGCCGGAGCATTGGCGGGTCGACCCGCCACGATGCGACCATCTTAGCCCCCTGCCTCGATTCGCAAAGGGTTCACGCTGGCAGGGCCGCGATGGCAGCCCGGGCCGCCTGGCAGAAGGCCCGCACCTTTTCAGGGTCTTTGCAGCCCGGCGAGGCCTCCACCCCACTGGCCGTGTCCACGGCCGCGAGCCCAGTGGCCTCGATCCCTGCGGCCACATTGGCCGGCGTGAGGCCGCCTGCCAAGGCCATGGGAATCCCGAGGTCACCCGCTGCCGCCAGCCGCTCCCAGTCGACCATCGCGCCGGTGCCGCCGAGCCGGCCGGCCTCGGTCGAGCCCGTCACGGCCGCATCGACCACCGCCATCACGGGGCCATGGCCAGCCGCGTGAGCCGCGTCGATCCATCGTCGGGCGGCGGCCAACCCACGGGCTCCATCATCACCCGATCCCAGCCGGATGGCTCGGATCACCGGGAGGGGCGCCAGCGCCGCGCACGTGCCTGGCGGATCGCTCACCCCCGGTCCCTCGAGATGGCCATGCAGCTGCACGGCATCGAGACCGGTGGCCTCGACAATCGCGAGGATGTCGGCAGGGGCCATGCCGGCAAACACTCCGACCACCACCACGTCTCCCTTCACGCCGCAGGCGATCTCGCGGGCCTGCTCCACCGTCACGCATCGCGGTGAGCCGGGCACGAAGTTGATGCCGATCGCATCGGCTCCGGCGTCGCGCGCCATCCTCGCGTCGGCTGCCGTGGTCACGCCGCAGATCTTCACGTGAAACATGGGTCGCCTTCCGCCGTCGCCGAGCCGGGCCGTCACATCTGATGCCACCGTCACTCCAAGCGACGGTTTCCTGACCGTCAGAGTTTATGGCCGCACATGCTGGTGGAGGAAGCAGACCCCATTCGCCGACATTTCCCTGTGGCGGCCCGGTGTGGTCGCCACGACCAGGCGACGAGGCGACGAGGCGACGACACGCGTGATGCACATCCCCAGCCGGCACCCGTCGAGCCGCCCCTTCATGGCGGCACCCCGCACGCAGTTCTACCACCCTGCGTCGCAGATCGAGGCGACCCTCAAGGGCGTCGAACGATGCATTCGCCGGGGCGAGGGGGTGTCGCTGGTGATCGGCGCCGCCGGCACCGGCAAGTCGCTGCTCCTGGCCAAGGTGGCGGAGCACGTCCGCGACGACTTCGATGTCGCGCTCCTCTCCGGCGCCAGCATCTGCACCCGTCGCGCCCTGTGGCAGTCGGTGCTTGCCACCATCGGCGAACCGTTTCGCGGCATCGATGAAACCGAACTCCGCGTGGCGCTCGTGGAACGCATCCGCGGCCTGGCCGCGACGGGATCGGGGCTGGTGATCCTCGTCGATGAAGCCACCACGCTTCCAACGCGGCTCATCGAAGAGCTTCGCCTGCTCACCAACGTGCCCACGCCGCTGCCGGCCGTGCACCTCGTGTTGGCTGGAACAGTACGGCTCGAGGAGCTGCTTTCGGCGCCGCGGATGGAGAGCCTGGCGCAGCGCATCGCCGTGCGAGGCTATCTCGAGCCGCTCGACCACGCCGAAACGATGGCCTACCTCCGCACGCAGACGAAGGCCGCCGGCCTCGAATGGGACACGCTCTTCGCGACCGGCAGCGATGATGCCGTGTTCAAGGCAACCGACGGCGTGCCGCGACTCATCAATCAGCTCTGCGACCACGCGCTGGTGCTGGTGGCGGAATGCGATCGGCTCGTGACGCCCGCCGACATCGCCACGGCCTGGCGGGAGATCCAGAGGCTGCCCGCCCCCTCGGGGCTCGACCCCCAGCCGGCGATTCCCACCGCCTTCACCGAACCCGATCACCACGACTCCCACACCGGGGCCGGTCTCTTCGACGACGATGAGGGGCTCACGTCGATCGAGTTTGGTGCGGGTGACGACCTCGCCTCCTTCGACGACGATCACCGCGCCCCGGCGCCGGCTGCCGACCGCTCACGTCCCAACGACCCATGGAACGGCCCCGACGTCGAGCTCGTCTTCGATCAGGGCGACGACCCGTTTGCCTCGCTGTTTCACGGCGAAGGCGGCGGCACGGCCGTGGCGGCGGAAACGCCCTTCGATTCCTTCGCCGACCGGCCTCGGGTGACAAGCCGCGACGGTGAACGACTCGGACGACTTCTGGCCAGCCTGACGCAGGCCGCCGACGTGCCAGCCAGCGCTTCGGCCGCGGCGACTCCACCCGCGATCACGCCTCCGGCTGAAGCCTCGACAGACATGGCCACGCCCTCGGCCCGGATGGCGGCCGATCACGACGATGCCGACATGGTGGTGGTGGAAGACGACCCTCCTGCCGAGGATCCGCTTCAGCCCCAGGTGTTTGCCGTGCGGCCGGGCGACTACCGCAATCTCTTCACGCGGCTTCGCCGCGGTGATCGCTGAGCGCCGGGCGGGCATCGCCGCTCGCGGCCGCCACGAAAAAACCCCGGCCCGACGTGCGTCGGACCGGGGCCTTCGATTGATCAAGAACCGCTCGCGGGATGCGAGCAGGGCTCGCGTTCAGAATCCGTGGTAGGTGACGAGGATGTCACCGCACTTCTGGAAGCGGATCACGACCGAGCAGCCGCAGCAGTAGTCGTAGCGCACCTGGCCGCAGCCGAGGATCGTGCACCGCGACGTCTCGCAGGGGCAGCCCTGGCAGCAGGCGGGCAGGCACACCGGCACGCACACCGTCTGGCAGGTTTCCGGGCTCGTGGGATTGAGCACCGTCTCATACGTCGGCTCGGGGCAGCAGCCGCAATCCTTGTGGTGATGGTGGCAGGCGTGCTTGTGGCGATACTTGATGCAGGGGTTCGTGGGGCACACGGTCTCGCAGCCGCACGACGGCTCACAGCCACACGAGGGCTCGATCGAGCAGGCCGGCTCGAAGGCCGAGCAACCGGGCTCGATGGCCGCACAGCCTGGCTCGGCATGGCGGTGACGCAGGCCGGCTTCGGCGAAGGCGGCGGTGAACAGCACCGCGGCGGTCGCGGCGAGCGAGAACACAAGGATGGGCTTGAGGCGAATCATGGAGAGAACCTCCGTGGAAAGACTGGGGACCGCCGGATCCATTCGAACGGCGGTGAAGACGCAGAGGCTTCCGCGGCTCCGATCAACTGTGGCACGCCTGCCGTGCAAGTCAAAAAACCCGCGAGCCGTTCGTTCGTGCCGTGTCGCAACCCGTTTTTCCACAACACCTTACGCCACGCCGGCCCCACGGCTCACGCCGTTGGGCTTTCCGTCCAAGCCCAAGGCCGTAAGGCCTGGGACACGCCGAGCTACCACCCATGACGCCGTTGGGCTTCGACGAAACACACGGATCGAATCAGGCCATCATCTCGCGAAACCGTCCGAATAAATACGCCGAGTCGTGCGGACCGGCGGCGGCTTCGGGGTGATACTGCACGCTCGCGGCGTTGGCCGTTTTGTGGCGGATGCCTTCGATCGTGCCGTCGTTGAGATTGCGGTGGGTCACCTCGACGTCGGCCGGAAGCGTCGCCTCGTCGACGGCGAAGCCGTGGTTTTGGGAGGTGATCTCGACCTTGCCCGTCGTGAGATCCATCACGGGCTGATTGGCGCCGCGATGGCCAAACTTCAGCTTGAAGGTCTTGGCGCCGCAGGCGAGGGCAAGGAGCTGGTGGCCGAGGCAGATGCCAAACATCGGCACCTTCCCCACGAGCCCCTTCACGGTGGCCACGCAATAGTCGAGCACCTCCGGATCACCGGGGCCATTCGACAGAAACACGCCGTCGGGCCGGAGGGCGAGCACCTCGTCGGCGGTCGAACGTCCAGGCAGCACCGTCACATCGCACCCGACGCTTGCGAGATGGCGGGCGATGTTCCACTTCATGCCGTAGTCGAGCGCCACCACCTTCTTGCGGCTGCTCCAGGTTGGCGGCGCGGGCATGTCGCCCCCTTCCGCCGGCTGCGGCAGGGGCGTTCCCCAGGTGTCGAGCGATTCGGTCCACGCCGCTGCCGCGTCGGGCATCACCTCGCGCACGAGGTCGCGTCCCACGAGCGACGGCGCGGCCTTGGCCCGGGCCACGAGTTCGGCCGGATCGAGCACCTCGCTCGAGAGCACGCCGGTCATTGCTCCGCGGATCCGCAGCCGCCGAACGAGCGCCCGCGTGTCGATGCCGGTGATGCCCACCACCCCTGCCTGGGCGAGGTAGTCGCCGAGCGTGCCTTCGGAGGCGAAGTTGCTCGCCATGCGGCTCGCCTCGCGAACCACGAAGCCGGCCATCTGAAGCTTGCCACTTTCGACGTCGGCGTGGTTCACGCCATAGTTGCCGATCTGCGGCGTGGTCATGCAGAGGATCTGACCGCGATACGACGGATCCGTGAGGATCTCCTGGTAGCCGGTCATCGAGGTGTTGAAGCACACCTCGCCAAAAACGGTCCCCTTCGCGCCAAACGCCTCACCCTCATACACCGTTCCGTCTTCGAGCGCGAGCGCTGCGCGTGCCACCGCGGGAACCTCCTCGAGCGAGCCTGTCGCAGCTCCTGCCGCGATCGAAGCCATCATAGCGACGGAATCGGCAACGCCTGCCCCACCCCCGTTCCCTCGCGAGAAACAACACGTTTGGCTCTCGCGGTGGGCGTTTCACTGGTTGCAGGCCGGCCGGTGGCCCGTCACCATGCCGGCATGTATTTCCTGCGTTTCAGATTCCGTCGGGCCATGCCGGCCCTGGTTGGAGTCGCCGTCATGGCGGCATGGCCGATGGGGCCGTTCGTGGGGGCGCAGCCTCCGTCGGCCCCGATCCACGATCCATGCATCGCCCACGACGCCGGCTGGTATGTGCTCTTTGGCACCGGCCGCGGCGTGCCGATGCGGCGGTCCCGCGACCTCGTGTCTTGGGAACGGCTGGGGCGCGTGTTTGAGGAGCCGCCGGTGTGGGCGGTCGATGTTTTCGAACGCCGCCCGCCGGGGCGGCGGCGCGACGACCTCTGGGCGCCGGCGATCGTGCGGATGAATGGCCGCTTCCATCTCTACTGTGCGGCCTCCATCTTCGGCAAAAATGATTCCCGCATCGGCCTGGTCACCAACACCACGCTCGACCCCAACCACGCCGACTACCGATGGGTCGATCAGGGCGTGGTGATCGAGTCGGCTCCGGGCCGCGACGACTTCAACGCGATCGATGCCGAGGTGGCCTTCGATGCCGATGGCAGTCCGTGGCTCCTCTTCGGTTCGTTCTTCAGCGGCATCAAGGCCTGCCGACTCGACGCCGCGACCGGCAAGCCCCTGGAGTCACCGCCGTCGCTCCTCACGGTCGCCCACAGGCCCGAAGAAAAGGCGATTGAAAACGCAGCCGTGATGCGCCGGGGCGACTGGTGGTATCTCTTCGCATCGTTCGACATCTGCTGCCGCGGCGTCGAGAGCACCTACAACGTTCGCGTGGGTCGTTCCAACACGCTCATTGGTCCGTATCGTGATCGCGACGGCCGGCCGATGCTGGAAGGGGGCGGCACGCTCATCCTGGAGGGGGAAGGCACGGTGCGGGGGCCCGGGGGTGCTTCGGTCTTTCAGGATGCCTCGGATGCCGCCGATCCTGGCCGCACGTATCTCGTGCACCACTTTTACGACGCGACCCGCGGTGGTTTTTCGGCGCTCCAGGTTCGGCCGCTCACCTGGGACGACGACGGTTGGCCTCGCGTGGGAAAGCCACTGGCGAAGCCATGACGCGTCGCACCGCCGCAGGAACGTCGCCGCCAACCAAAACCTGCCCGGTGTGCGGCCGTCCATTCTCGTGGCGCAAGAAGTGGGAGCGCGATTGGGAGCGGGTGGTCTATTGCAGCGACCGTTGCCGCAGGGCTGCTCGCGCGAGTGGCCATGCGCGCTGAGATCGTGGGCGGCAAGAGGATCGCTATTTCGCGAAGTCGGAGTTGCCCTTGCTATCGATCTGATGCCGGAGATCGATCACTTCATCGGTGAGTTGATCGATGCTCCACTGCATCTCGGCGAGGAGAGAAAGTTCGCTCATGACATTCTGGCACATCTCGAGCCGGATCTCGGCGAGTTCGAGTTTTGTCTTCAGCCGCTCCATGTTCACCGGGCTGATCGTGCCTGGAGTTCGAGCGTTGGCGGCGACGGCTGCCTCGAGATCGCCACGGGCGTTGTCGCGTGCTGCCTCGGCGGCAGCGATCGTGGCCTGGCGGGCAGCGGTTCGCGGGTGCGCGCAGGCGATGTCGACCTGCCGGCGGGCGACTTCGATGTGGTTGCGCAGCCGCTGAACCTCTCGATCTCCGATGGCTTTCTCACTCTTTGCGTTCGCTTCCAACGCCCGTTCCAAATTGAGTTCGGCAAGCCGGAGCCGCGCGAGGGCATATCGCACCTCGGGCTCGTCGCCGCTGTGAGCAGCTGGTTTGTCATCCGCGGCAATCGCCAGCGGCTGGTCGCTGGTGATCGTCATGATCGTCAGGGCGGCCATCACCGTTGCCGCGACCACCGCAACGGTCCGTCGGATCGACAACACGTGTTCAGAACTGCGTGCGTGGGTGGGATTCATGATGGCTTCCAGAGGCGTGATAGCGGGCGCGATGGTCGTGTGGCTCGTGGGAATTATCGGGAAGGGCAAGGCTCGGGTCAAAACACTCCTGCGGCCCGCTTGCCGAGAAAAACCCAGTTCCACACCCGCCCGCCGGGATACGCGGCAACCCGTTCGGTCGTCACCGTGAAGCCACCTGCCCGCATCCGCTCAACAAACGCCGGGTCGTTGGTGGCCGACCACACGGCAAGGCGACCCTTTGGGGAGAGGGCATCGCGGGCGATCGCGAGTCCCTGTGGCCGATAGAGCCGGTCGTTGCGGGCCACGGTGAGCCCGTCGGCGCCGTTATCGACATCGAGCATCACCGCATCAAAAACCCCCCGGCTCGCGCGGAGCACGGTGGCGACATCCTTCTGCACCACCTCCACCCGAGGATCGTTCAGGGCGTCGGCCGCCAGGCCGTAGGCTGGGGTGCGGTTCCACGCGATCACGGCCGGCATGAGTTCCACGACCGTCACACGGGCATCGGGGGCGAGCACGGCGAGGCTGGCCCGCAGCGTGAAACCCATCCCGAGGCCGCCGATCAGCACGCGGGCATTGGCGTGCTGCCGCAGGTGGGCGCAGGCCAGTTCGGCCATCCGTTCTTCAGAGAGGTGCTGGCGGGTTGACATCAGCTCCACGCCATCGATGCGAATGGTGTAGTCGCCGTCGTGTTCGTGGAGGGTCATCTCACCGCCATCGTCGGTCGTGGCGCGGGCGATGAGGAGCGTGGGCTTCATGACGGGGGCTGTGGGTGTGGGATGCAGCAGGATGACGATCAATCGTCTCGGCTGCGACGGGAGTGAAGCTGATCGAGAAACGCAGGAATCTCAGTGAGGAGCGGGGAGTGGCCAAGATAGCGTTCGGCCAGTTCGCGGCGGCCACGGGAAAGGAGCGTGGCGTACACGTGCAGTTCGAAGTGGAGCCGCAGGCGGAGTTCGGCGGTATGATCCCCCATCGCGTGCAACACGCCAAGCAAGGCTTCGGCCGTGGAGCGATGGGCAAGCGCCGGCTGGTCCCGAAGCCAGTAGCGGCTTTCCTCGCCGTCTGGATCGGGCAGACGCACGCAGCGGCCCGGCCGATCGAGCGACCGCAGCATCTCGCCGGCCTGCTTCCAGGTGCCGTCGAGGAGCAGCACACGCGGCCATGCGGTGTCGGGCTGGATGTCGGCCGCCGCCTCGGCGAGCGGCCCTCCCGACGGATGGAGGATCCAGAGATCACGGCCGTCGCCGCATGCCGATGCCTCGAAGCCTTGGGCTGGAAAGAAACGGGTGGCTCGTTGGTAGATGTGGCAGGTGGCGCCGTGCACCACCCGCGTGATCAACCGGCCGGTGCTCGACGGCTTGTGATGTTCATGGCGATGGATCAGCACCGCCACGGCGAGGCGAGTGTCGACCGGCGGAATCGCCTGGCACACGCACCATCGTGGTGGCAGGCTGCAGGAGGGACAGCGAGCGGCACCGGCGAGAACAACGCTGCGGGCCATGGAAACCGTGCTCCTGCGGTGCCCCTCTGCCGTGACCGAGCCACGCGGCCGCCAGGTGTGGCACGTCGATGGTTATAACGTGGGGCTCCCCCCCTCAGGCCCCCAGGAGATTCAACGCATGATCCGCGCCGTGAAACCCGCCCATGTGATGCTCGTCGCTGCCATC
>Ga0208783_10000113_pt1 | contig 46214 bp, 45 predicted proteins | sample DEB19_08_DNA_2_FD_184529 | JGI IMG/M metagenome (GOLD analysis project Ga0208783, IMG submission 184529) | Aqueous microbial communities from the Delaware River and Bay under freshwater to marine salinity gradient to study organic matter... | ecosystem: Environmental > Aquatic > Marine >... | reverse complement strand
GAGATTTTTGATCGTCGAAACGCACGTCGAATCGCGATCATCATCACGCCTTTGATTATTTGTGCACCGTGGTCGATTGAGTTCATTCTTCATCCTTCGCGAATCTTGCTTGATCCAGGGCTCAATATCCCGGGCGGTGCCGTCCCTTCACTCATACTCAGTAATCCAGGTGGATTCGGTGCGCCACCAATCTGGATCATCACACCCATAACGCTTATCGCCATGATTGCAGCATTCGTTAGTAAGACCGCTCGACTTGGAGAAGTGGCACTTTTCTTCATTGGATTCGCCACGATCATAGGATCACGACAAGTTTCTGGTCATGGAAGTTTCTCTGCAGTTCAACTCTGGGTGGGCAGTTTGATGGTCGTGCCCACTCTTGTTGCTCTTATTGCGGCAGTCCTCATCGTTGACCATTACGTGCCCACTATTTCGCAAGCACATATCGATTATCGTCATATTTTGCTCGGAATTACCAGCGTTATTTCTGCGCTTTCACTTCTCTTATCGGTGGGATGGTGGGTCACTTCTTCCGCAACATCTCCAGTTCAACGGAAAACAACATCCGCACTTCCCGCCTTCTTAAGTGCGAGCGCCCAAACCGAAGATCGCTTTAAGACCTTGGTTTTTCGAATTTCAGAGAACAAGATCCAGTACTTCATTGCTCGTGACGGAGATTTGAAGATTGGCGAGCCGGATGTGATCACAGGATTGACTCCGCAAGTAAATAAAGCCGTCGTAGACCTGGTCGCAGGTTCTGGAGTAGCGAGCAGTAGCGTCTTTGCTGAATTTGGTATTCGTTACATATTCATGGCAAAACCGATCAATGAGGACTTAGTCAGAACCATCGATGGCGCCGGAGGATTTACCCGAGCTGCATCGACAGATGAAGGAATCTCTTGGAAAGTTCCTGGCGCGCTAGGTCATATTTCATTCTTATCGTCAGAAGGAATCTATTCGGTCCTGCCAAGTGGTGAGATTGGAGCTGAGGGAAAAATTAATTCTCCAGGAACCGTGATCATTACTGAGAAATTTGATACTCGGTGGAAAATGTTGCTGAACAATTCCTATTTGGATGCGAAAGAAACAGAAAACGGGGTACCGCGCTTCATCGCACCTGAATCAGGTGATTTTGTGATTTTCCATGACGCAACTTCTCGTCGAGGATGGATATCGTTACAAATCATCGCCTTTACGTCATTAATAATTCTGGCTTTGCCTGCGCGACGACGTCGTCGCGAGATGCGAGAAGAGGAGTTGGCATGATGGATAAGCCAAAATCTTCGGGTTCTCAATCTCGAGCTTCTATCGTTCTCTTACTCTTCATTATTGCTGCGCATATTGCTTATCTTTTGCCTCAAGCCAATCAGATCACTGAGGTGACTCAGTCTTATCCAGCCACTGCGTGTCCGGGGCCAATTAGTGATGCGAAATCAACTGCACTGTTGCCAACTAAGTCGATTGGAATTCGTGACGTCACAAACACAAAATCAGAATTTAGAAAAAACAATATCGGTACTTATTCGGTCACGCGGGGAGCGTTACTTGTTGAAGGGAATTCATCAAATACGTTGATGCTCCAGAGTCGTGCGGGAAAGTGGACTGCCGCGACCACATGCACAATTAGCGATCCCGTTGTGTGGTTTGTTGGCGGAACCGCGAACGTCACCAGTCAATCAAAACTGATTTTGGTAAATAGTGGTTTGAGCGACGCTATCGTTGATATAACGAGCTTTTCCGAAAATGGACCAGTGCGAGATATTCCCATAACTGTGAAACCTTCATCTGAGAAAAGTATTCGAATTGACTCGCTGGATCCTGGCGCCTCAAATGTCATTGTAAGAGTTAAAACTAGAAGTGGCCGCGTGACGGCATATCTTCTAGATGAAAGAGTCCGTGGTCTGAATAATGTTGGTGCAGATTTTGTAGCACCGATAACGCAAGCTTCTAATGAATTTGTCATATCTGGAATTCCGATGAAATTTGGAAATGGCAGTAAAGTAAAACATCGACTTCGCATCATGACCCCAGGTCGCGTCGATTCGACCGCAAGTGTGGAAGTCGTATCGCCAGACGGTGTATTTATTCCAGTTGGGTTCGGTTCAATCTCGCTTCGCTCACAAGAAGTCAAGGAGGTGGATTTGAGTAATGTCGATGTAGGCTCGAAACCTTTTGCACTCAGAGTTATGTCGGCCGAACCAATTATCGCCGGAGTAATTACTGAAGTGGTTAAAGGATCGATATCGGACTTTATGTGGAGCTCGGGAACTACACCCTTTGGAACAGTTAGTTTCAATGTATATGGGTTAGAGCCAAGCTTTTCTTTTGTAGGCGAGAGAATTCAAGTCGAGCTTTCATGGCGCACAAATACTGGGAAAAAAGGCTCGAAAACTCTCATTGGCGAAGAAATTATTAATTGGACTGCTCCCGCAAATCTTCGACTGCTCACATTAACGAATCGCTCGGGAGCCGTGGGGAGTCTCACCTGGATTACAAATGACGGGGTAACTCACCTTCCCATAACGCCCAGCACTAATCTCGAGAGCGCCACTAAGCCGATTGCTGATGTGAAAGTGATTCAGCCCCAGAGTTAAGCCCTTCAATCCAAACTTTTTCGATCTTCACCGCTAATCTCGCGACATGACGACGTCGCCACGACCAACAGATCGACCTAGCGCGTCCGGTCGACGCTGCACCCGTCCTAGCTGTGGCTCACACGCCACTCACACACTTACTTATATTTATTCTGATTCCACCGCCGTACTAGGTCCGCTCGCCACTTACGCAGAGCCACATACCTACGATCTATGCAGCGAACACTCCGAACGTTTGACCGTGCCTCAAGGCTGGACCGTTATCAAACATAATCCAGAATCTCACGCGCTCGAACCTTCTCCCGAAGATGTGTTGGCGATTGCAGATGCAATTCGACAATCAGTGAACTTGGAGATTCCCAAAAAGAGCTCACCTCCAGACGTTGGGCGTCGTGGACATTTACGATCAATTCCGAGCCAAGAATAGAAAGATTTCGTTCTTACATGAGCCGCGAACTTCTTGATCGAATCATCAAGGCATATGACATACGTGGACTAGTCGATGAAGAAATCACACCAGATTTTACCTTCGCGTTAGGAATAGCATTTGCAAAATTCATCGAACGCGAACGAGAGCCTGCGACTGTTGTTGTGGGAGAAGATATGCGACCTTCTTCACCTGATCTTGCAACAGCTTTTTCTGATGGAGTAACTTCTCAAGGGCTCGATGTCATTCGCATCGGGCTTGCATCAACTGATCAACTCTATTTTGCATCGGGCCATTTAGGACTTCCGGGAGCGATGTTCACTGCAAGCCATAACCCGGCTGAATACAACGGAATTAAGCTCTGTAAAAGTGGGGCACGACCTATCGGACAAGAATCTGGGTTACTGTGGATCAAAGAGCAGATTAATATCGGCATGACTGAAGGATTTCCGATCCCGCATCGCTCCGTGGGGAAAGAAAGCACGCGCGATCTTCTCGCTTCATATGTTGAATTCCTGATCTCTTTATTTCCTAAAAACGCCTTTAGTCGCACTTTTTTGGATCGTCCCATCAGGATTGCAATTGATGCCGGCAATGGCATGGGAGGCCATACGGCGCCCGCTGTCATGGCTGAAATTAGCGCTGTCGTTGATGGCATCTACTTTGATTTGGACGGAACCTTTCCAAATCATGAAGCAAATCCCATCGATCCAAAGAATCTGGTTGATTTACAGAAATTGGTCAAAGCGAAGAGCTCTGACATTGGACTGGCTTTCGATGGCGATGCAGATCGCTGTTTCTTAGTAGATGAGATTGGCAACCTTGTTTCCCCTTCTGCGTTGACGGCTTTGATTGCAGAACGAGAACTAAAAAATTATCCGGGAGCATCGGTGATCTATAACCTCATTTGCTCTCGATCTGTACCTGAAGTCATCAAAGAGAATGGCGGTACACCTCTTCGAAGTCGAGTCGGCCACTCGTATATAAAGAAAATGATGGCCGAAAATCAGGCGATATTTGGTGGTGAACATTCAGGGCACTTCTACTTTAAAGATTTCTGGAATGCAGATTCTGGGATGCTTGCAGCTCTTCATGCAATTGCTGCACTTCTTGAAGAGCAGAAGTCGCTTTCAGAACTGATGAAGAGGTTTAATCGTTATTCGCTGAGCGGGGAAATCAATACACGAGTCTCAGATCAGAAAGCGGCTATCGAGTTGATCGAATCCAGCATCAAGCAATCAGTTCCGAACGTAGAATGTGATCATCTTGATGGGCTCACTGCCAGCACTTCCGAATGGACTTTTAACGTCCGGCCTTCGAACACTGAGCCCCTACTTCGCCTCAATGTAGAAGCCCGAACTGAAGCTGAGATGCTCCGTATCCAAGATTTGGTGTTGCGCTTAATTAAGAGCGAGTAAACTTCCGACCTCACTCAATCTGGGCCAAATTTCGATATCTATAGGAGAGCACCGTGAATCCCGCGACGTCCACAACCCCGAAGCACGATATTGCCAACCCCGCACTTGCTGCTGAAGGAAAAAAGCGCATTGAATGGGCAGAACGGAACATGCCCGTGCTCGCACAAATTCGCGAACGTTTTGAAAAGGAAAAACCTTTTACCGGCATTCGATTCTCTGCTTGTATGCATGTCACAACGGAAACCGCAAACTTAATGCGAACCCTTAAGGCTGGCGGTGCTGAACTTGCTTTATGTGCATCCAATCCTTTATCGACTCAAGATGACACTGCTGCTGCTTTAGTACACGAATATGGAATTAGCGTTTTTGCTCGCAACGGCGTAGATCGCGATGGCTACTACTCCCACATCAATGCTTCATTAGATATCGCGCCACACCAAGTCTTTGACGACGGTTGCGATCTCGTGAACACACTTCACACCACTCGCAAAGAATTGCTTCCCAATATCACTGGCGGTTGTGAAGAAACCACAACCGGAGTCATTCGACTACAACAAATGGCTAAAGATGGCGCGCTTACTTTTCCGATGATTGCTGTAAATGACACTGATACGAAACATATGTTTGACAATAGATACGGAACCGGACAGTCCACAATAGATGCGATTTTCCGCGCCACGAACCAACTCATCGGAGGAAAAGTTTTCGTAGTTGCTGGCTTTGGTTACTGCGGAAAGGGCGTTGCTGAACGAGCTCGCGGTATGGGCGCCGATGTCATTATTACTGAAATTGACCCCACAAAGGCACTTGATGCAATGATGCAGGGTTATCGAGTGATGCCAATGTTGGATGCTGCAAAAGTTGGCGATATTTTCATTACGGTCACTGGAAATCGCACTGTACTTTCATCAGAACATTTCTCGGTGATGAAGGATGGCTCAATCCTCGCAAATGCCGGTCACTTCGATATCGAAATCGATGTTGCATGGTTAGAAAAGAATGCTAAAAAGAATTCCCGTATCCGTCACCAAACTGATGAATATGTTCTCTCTAATGGTCGCCGCCTTCTTCTTATCGCTGAAGGACGACTCGTGAATCTTGGCGCAGCTGAAGGACATCCTGCAGTCGTTATGGATATGTCATTCGCCGATCAAGCTCTCACAGCAGAATGGCTCGTGAAGGCCGCCGCGACACTTTCGCCAGGCGTTCATAACGTGCCCACGGCGATCGACAAGGAAGTTGCTCGTTTGAAGTTGAAGAGTATGGGCGCAACCATCGATACTTTGACTGGAATTCAAGACGAATACCTCAACTCTTGGAAGCACGGTAGCTAATGACATCGGTAATGGTCGTTGATGATGATCAAGACCTTGCCGAGATGTTGGGAATCGTTCTCAATGGGGTCGGAATCGAAGTCGATCTTGTATGTCGGGGCGATGAAGCCGTGGATGTATTCCGTAACAACCCGCCTGATCTTGTGTTGCTCGACATTATGTTGCCGGGCATGGATGGGATCGAAGTCTGTAAACAAATCCGTAAACAATCGATGCGAGTTCCGATCGTCATGCTGACTGCAAAAAGCGATACCCATGACATCGTCAAAGGACTTGAAGCTGGCGCGGACGATTACATGGTCAAGCCCTTTAAACCATCCGAACTCGTTGCGCGAATTCGCACGCGACTTAGAAGAGTCGGGGGAGAGATTTCAAGCAATCTCACCATTGGTGATTTAGCAATTGATATAGTCGAACATACTGTTATGCGAGGTGGAGTAGAGATTCCACTTACTCGCCTTGAGTTCGACTTACTTGTGGCCCTTGCTAAAGAACCAGGTCGCGTCTTTACTCGTGAAGCGCTCTTAGGCGAAGTGTGGGGATATCGTCATTCCACAGATACTCGATTAGTGAATGTTCACGTACAACGTTTGAGAGCCAAGATTGAGCACGACCCCGAAAATCCCACAATCATTAACACCGTTCGAGGCATCGGATACAAGGCAGGCAACACAGGTCCACGGGGCTGAATAAATCGTGAAGATCTTTAATATCTTTAGACGATCGCTCTTCCTAAAAGTATTCACTCTTTCCAGCGTTATTTCGATTGCCTTGATCTATTTCTTAGGTTCAAATCTTTATGTTCGAATATCAAGCGGAATAATCGATGAAAAAATTAGCGCTTCGCTATCTGAAGGCGAATCGGCGATCCAATATGCAGATTATCGTTTCATAATCTCTAGCCTTAATCGCTCTACCGATCTGGTGGGGTTGGTTGATGAAATTGTTCGATCAACCAATGTGAGTGCGAAAGATTCAGGCCGCGAAATTGCATTCTTTAGCTCAAATGGAGAAGTTATACAGAGTATTCCAGCCGTATCAACATCAAATTTCCTTGATCCATCATCTATTCCTAAAAGCTTTCGTACTCAAGTACAGAAAAGCGGTGAACTTGAGTGGAAACGAACTAAATTGCGCTATCTCAGTGGCGAAGAGTTAGATGGAATGGTAATCGGTCAAAGAATTACTATTCCACGTACAGGTAAGTATGAAATGTACGTTCTATTTGGTTTTGATGCTCAACAACGCTCTGTCGATCTGATTGGTCGATCAATGTGGGGAACTGGATTCCTTTTAATTGCACTTATCATGATTACTGCCTCAGTAGTTCTTCGGCAAGTAATCAAGCCTGTAAAAGAAGCTGCTGAAATTGCTGAGCGCTTAACTTCTGGCGACTTGATGGAGAGAATGGAGGTCCGCGGAAGAGATGAAGTTGCGAGACTTGGCACAGCATTTAATGAAATGGCTGACACATTAGAAAGACAGATTTCGCGTCTCGAGAATTTATCTCGCGTGCAACAACGATTTGTATCCGATGTTTCACATGAGCTACGCACACCTCTCACAACTATTCGAATGGCATCTGATGTCATCTATGCATCGAGAGAGAATTTCGACCCCGTCATTGCTCGAAGCGCTGAATTGCTACTTTCCCAAATTGAAAGATTTGAAAATTTGCTGGCAGATCTCCTTGAAGTCAGTCGCTTCGATGCTGAAGTTGCAGTGTTATCTCTGGATAAAGTAGATATCGTCGCTCTAGTTCGGCGAGCTGTTGATGATCTGGGTCTTGCCTTGAAAGAACGCGAATCTCAAATACTTATAGATGCGCCAGAAGAACGTCTGATTATTGATGCCGACCCGCGCCGTGTAGAGAGAATCATGAGAAATCTGGTTGCTAACGCAGTAGATCATGCCGAAGACAAGCCCATCGATATAACGATTAAGTCCAACGAAGGCGCAGTCTCAATTTCAGTTCGTGATTATGGAGTTGGACTCTCACCGCAACATATTGAGAGAGTTTTTGATCGTTTCTGGCGCGCTGATCCATCGCGGTCACGGATTCGAGGTGGAACTGGCCTTGGACTATCAATCGCTCGAGAAGATGCACAACTTCATGGCGGCGAAATTCGAGTGTGGGGAGAATTGGATAAAGGGTCCAATTTCGTTTTAACTCTTCCTAAGGTTCAAGGAACATCACCGATTGAACCAGCAATATCTGAGATACCCACAGATTCTTCAATTTCCTAAACTTTATATCCTGCGACGCAAGAATTCGCAGATGAAACCTTTGCTTTGGGAGTTCCTTAAGGATGTACATCAGGGACTTAGTTCTCTCATCTATCCTCAAATTTGCATCATGTGTGGAATGCGCCCGGGAGAGATCTGTATCGGTTGCGAAAAAACATGGACCCGGCCCCCGTCCTTTATAAGGTTTAACGAAGTTCCATCTGTCTCCATTGCCATGTACGAATTTGGCGTCTCAAATGTAATTTTAAAAGCTAAAGAGGAGCGCAATAAGTGTGCCCAAAAGATCATTGCGACTTCATTGTTTAGAGCGATTAGTTTCTTAAAGCCGAAAGAAGTCCAAGAATTTGTTATCGTTCCAATTCCTTCAACACCTCAGGCAATCCGCAAGAGAGGAGAGTCATTTCTCCAGCCCATTCTTGATTTGGTGATTCAGCAAGCGGCCCATGTTGGAGAAAAGTGGTATTGGCGTGAGTTATTAGTTCACTCCAAGAAAGTTCGGGATCAGGCTGGATTAACCTCTCAGCAAAGGCAGGTAAATCTTGAAGGAGTTTTCCGTCTTCGAGAAGGAGCTGGTGAACTTCGACCAATTATCGTGGTGGATGATGTCGTGACCACTGGCGCAACTTTACGTAACGCTATTTGGGCTCTCAACGAGAGAAAAATGACAGTTTTAGGCGCAGCCACCGCGTGTGCATCGTCCCACCAACTGCTAATACGATAGGCCTCTCACATTCGATGGAAGGCTAATTCGTGGTTGCAATTCTCGACAAGATTCTTCGCGCTGGCGAAGGTCGTGCTCTCAAGCAACTTGAAAAGATCGCAGAAGAAGTAAATCTGTACGAATCCACTTTCTCAAATATGAGTGATGACGATTTACGGGCCATGACCGGGAAATTCAAAACCAGACTCGCGAACGGCGAAGATCTCGATGATCTTCTACCAGAAGCCTTTGCAGTAGTTCGAGAAGCATCAAAACGAACTCTTGGACAACGCCACTATGACGTTCAAGTAATGGGTGGCGCAGCAATGCATCGAGGCAATATTGCAGAAATGCGCACCGGTGAAGGAAAGACTCTCGTTGCAACACTTCCTTCGTATCTCAACGCACTCTCAGGTCGTGGAGTGCATATCGTTACCACCAACGATTACTTAGCTGAGCGCGATAGCGAATGGATGGGACGTATCCATCGTTTTCTTGGTTTGAAAGTGGGAGTGATTCTGGCTTCGATGTCGCCAGCAGAACGCCGAACCCAATATGCCGCAGACATTACGTACGGTACGAACAATGAATTTGGTTTTGATTATTTACGCGACAACATGGCCTGGAATCTTTCTGATTGCGTTCAGCGCGAACATAATTTTGCGATTGTTGATGAAGTTGACTCAATACTCATCGATGAAGCCCGAACTCCACTAATTATTAGCGGTCCCGCAGATAAAGCCACAAAGTGGTACGTCGAATTTGCCACAATTGCATCACGACTTAATCGAGGCGAACACTATGAAGTCGATGAAAAGAAGCGGAATGTAGGCATATTGGATGCAGGGGTCACTCGCGTCGAAGAGTTACTTGATATTGAAAATCTCTATGAAGCAGTTAACACCCCGATGATTGGCTATCTCAACAACGCTTTGAAGGCAAAAGAACTCTTCAAACGTGATCGAGATTATGTAATCATGAATGGTGAGCTTCTTATCGTTGACGAACATACTGGACGCGTACTTTCGGGACGTAGGTACAGCGAAGGTCTTCATCAAGCGCTAGAAGCAAAAGAACGTGTTGAGATAAAGGATGAAAATCAGACTCTCGCCACCATCACTCTTCAGAATTATTTCCGTCTTTATGACAAATTAGCCGGTATGACGGGAACCGCAATGACAGAAGCGTCAGAATTTATGCAGATTTATAAGCTTGGAGTTATTCCAATCCCAACAAATAAATCCATGCAACGAATCGATCAATCAGATTTAGTTTTCAAGACTGAAGACGCGAAATTTGAGGCGGTTGCAAACGACATTATGGAACGTCACCGCAAGGGTCAACCTGTTTTGGTTGGAACTGTGAGCGTTGAGAAATCCGAAGTTCTCTCTCAAGCTCTTCGTCGCAAGGGAATTCCGCACGAAGTATTAAATGCAAAACAGCATGAGCGCGAAGCGGCGATTATCGCTCGAGCAGGAACGATTGGCGCGGTAACAGTTTCTACCAATATGGCAGGACGTGGTACCGACATCATGCTCGGCGGTAACCCTGAATTCATGGCCGATTATGAATTGCAGCGCCAAGGAATCTCACCCGTCGATAATCCTGAGCAATATGAATCATTGTGGCCCGCCGAACTTGCAAAACAAAAATCTGCGGTATCAAAAGGTCATGAAGAAGTTGTCGGACTGGGTGGACTGTATGTACTTGGTACCGAGCGCCATGAATCACGACGCATCGATAATCAGCTGCGTGGTCGCTCGGGCCGTCAAGGAGATCCCGGAGAATCACGTTTCTACCTCTCACTTCAAGATGAGTTGATGCGTCGATTCAATTCGGCGCTAGTAGAACGCTTCTTAACTGCTGCTGGCATTCCAGAAGATACTCCGATTGAATCCAAGATGGTTACCAATGCCATCAAGTCTGCCCAAACCCAAGTTGAATCTCAGAACTTTGAAATGCGTAAGAACGTTCTTAAGTATGACGATGTCATGAACCGTCAACGTGAAGTTATTTATCGCGAGCGACGCGAAGTCCTCGAAGGTGTGAACATTAAGGATCAAGTACTCACATTCATCGAAGACACCATACGTGGTTATGTTGGAGCCGCCACCAGTGAAGGTTTTCCTGAGGAGTGGGACCTCAATCAGTTGTGGACCGTTCTTAAATCTACCTATCCAATTTCCTTCTCAATCGAGGATCTTGAGAAAGAAGTTGGAGGGCGTACCGGTCTTGATAGCGATTTTCTCGCCCAACGAATCGTCGATGACATTGTGGCGGCCTACGCGAAACGTGAAACTGAATTAGGCGAAGAAGTAACTCGAGAGCTTGAGCGTAAGATTCTTCTTTCAGTACTTGATCGCAAATGGCGCGAACATTTATATGAAATGGATTATCTGCAAGAGGGAATTGGTTTGCGAGCAATGGCCCAACGTGATCCACTCGTGGAATATCAAAAAGAAGGTTACGATCTTTTTGCTGCGATGATGGATGCGGTGAAGGAAGAAATGGTCGGTTTCCTCTTCAATGTAGAAATTAAGATCGAAGATAAGAGCGTTGAGGCAAAAGGCACCGAACAGAACGCACCTACTCAGGAACTTCGATATTCGGCACCTAGTGAATCTGGATCCTCAGTCTCATCGACTCGAAATGATGGCGTATCTAGAAATGCACCATGTCCATGCGGTTCTGGAAAGAAATATAAACGCTGCCACGGCGCTTCATAAACTCAACAATTCTCATGCCATTCCGTAATCTAGTTGAGGGATCAAGTTCGCTAACCGACAAAGAAGTCCTACGTCTGGGAGAACTTGTCGCTGAATGGCAGCTTCTTGCAGATATCTCTTTTGCAGACCTCGTTCTGTGGATTCCGCGGAGACAAGATGAAAAGAGCTGGCCTGAAGGACATATCGCAATAGCCCACATTCGTCCCATGACTGCTGCAACGGTATTCACTCAAGATCTCATTGGAAATGAGGTTTTGTGGGGAAAGCGGCCACATATTGATCACGCACTTTCTACTGGCGAAATTGTTCGAGATACACAACCGGAACAACTTGGAGACTTACTCATCAAAGAAGAAACTATCCCGGTCTACTTCGCTGGAAAAGTAATTGCGGTCATTTCACGACATCGCAATCTTGAAACGATGCGAACTCCTTCACGGCTTGAACTGAATTATCGTGAGATCGCAAATCATATTTATCGAATGATTGCCGAAGGTAATTTCCCGGTTAAAGACAGTGTGTATCTTGCTGAGGCAGCTCCCCGAGTCGGTGATGGCCTAGTTCGTCTTGATGTTGAAGGGAAAGTTTTGTTTGCTAGTCCAAATGCCCGTTCAGCATTTAATCGAATTGGCTGGGATCGAGATTTAGAGGGACACGTGCTTGGTGAAGTACTCGATAACCTCACGCCACGTAATGAAGGTGCTCAACCCCGAGAAGAGAACTGGCGAGTTTCCATGAGTGGCAAGAATCTACGTCGTGATGAATTCGAAAATGCAAGTGGAGTGATTGATCTTCTCGCAATCCCTTTGACTCAGGGCGAGAATCGAATTGGAGCAGTAGTTCTCGTTCATAACGTCACAGAATTACGTCGTAAAGATAGAGCTTTGATTAGTAAAGATGCGACTATCCGAGAGATCCACCATCGCGTCAAGAACAATCTTCAAACAGTCTCAGCGCTATTGCGCCTGCAATCTCGAAGAATTGATGATCCAAATGCCAGCGCCGCGATTGAAGAGGCGGTCCGACGCGTTGCATCTATTGCCCTGGTTCATGAAACCCTGTCGACTAGCGCTCAAGATTTAGTTCAATTTGATGAAGTTATTTCTAAAATCATTCATAGCGCAGCCGAACTCAGCACTCGGCCAAACGAGATATCCGTTAAGAAAGAAGGGGATTTTGGTTCTATTCCTTCGCTCGTAGCTACTCCATTAGCGCTGGTATTGACTGAATTGATTCACAACGCTCTTGAACACGGGCTATCAGAAACCGGATCCACCGTAGTAGTCAGTGCCGAAAAATTCGGAGACAGCATGACGGCAACTGTTATTGATGATGGAATCGGAATTCCAGATGGTTTCTCGCTTGAGAAAAATACCAATCTTGGACTCCAGATTGTGCAGACACTGACGTTAAATGAACTAGCTGGTGCAATCGAGTTTAAAAAGCCAAATAGAGGAACAGAAGTACGAATTACATTTCCGATTAATCGCGATTAAGCAGGCTCTAATCGCTGAGAGAGTTCTCCATTAATCGCGCACGATTACGTGCTGCACGACGTTTCATCGCGCGTCGCTCGTCTTCAGATAGGCCGCCCCAAACTCCAGAATCTTGGCCACTTTCAAGAGCCCACTGGAGACATGGTTCGCGGACCTCACATCTCACACAAACTTTTTTCGCTTCTTCGATCTGAGCAATTGCTGGTCCAGTGTTTCCAACTGGAAAGAACAATTCCGGATCAACATCACGGCAGGCCGCACGGTGACGCCAGTCCATAGTCATTTCAATCTCATTTCGTCGATGCATGTTGCCCGATTGGGCTCGAATACAGAGGTAATTCTCCCGTGAAGAAAGTTCGAACTCAAGAGTATGCGACGGCAATTTGATGAAAATGAGGGTGAATTGCGCCATTGCAAGGACTGAAAGCGCCATGTAAAGCAGTGGGCGAGTGGATGTGAAATTGCTGTGCCCCCGACAGGATTCGAACCTGTGCACCCGCCTCCGGAGGGCGGTGCTCTATCCCCTGAGCTACGGGGGCGCTTTCGAGAAGATTATCAGTGATTCTTCATGCCAAGATGCGCTCGTGAATCAACGCGCATATTTTGCAACGGGATGTTTCTGGGGCGCTGAGCGACGTTTCTGGAATTTACCAGGCGTTGTAAATACTTCGGTGGGATACATGGGTGGTACGCGACCATCGCCTTCATATGAACAAGTTTGTACCGGAACCACAAACCATGCCGAAACAGTAGAAGTTACTTATGACCCATCCAAGATTTCGTATCAGAGGTTGTTAGAAGAATTTTGGACCATGCACGATCCAACCTCACTGAACAAACAAGGTGGGGATATTGGCACCCAATATCGAAGTGCAATCTTCACAACGAGTGAGGAGCAGATGATTGCTGCGATCAACACTCGGGAGATTTATAACGATGAACTTGGTCGACAAGGTTTTAGTGAAATCGTGACAGAAATTCAGGAAGCAGCGCCACATACATATTGGCTTGCTGAGGAATATCACCAACGTTATCTCGAAAAGAATCCCAATGGATATGACTGCCATTCCACTACAGGAATCGCATTTCCTGCAGTGAAGTAATGAGTGTAAAAGTGAAAGGTGCTCACGATGCAACCAGGTTCTGGTCTTCCCAAGATTAATCCCCAGACTGGAAAACCATTTCCAGTGCAGCTTGATGATAAAAAATTAGCGAGCGAGCTAGACCCACTCTCTTTTGATGTTCTTCGTCATGCAGGAACTGAAGTCGCATTCACGGGTAAGTACTACGAAACTGAGACCATTGGAATATATAAGTGCAAAGCATGTAGCGCTGAGCTTTTCCGAAGTGAAACTAAGTTTCATTCCGGATGTGGTTGGCCCTCCTTTTATGCCCCAACCGAAGCTGATGCTGTGGTCTTGCTGGAAGATCGATCACTAGCCCCTCGAATCCGCACGGAAGTTCGTTGCGCATCATGTGGTTCGCATTTAGGCCATGTATTTGAGGGAGAAGGCTATGCAGTCCCAACTGATCAACGTTGGTGCATAAATTCCGTTGCTTTGGTATTGGAACCAAAGAGTCAATAAAAAGAATAAATGGGTTTCAAGGCAAAACTAGAGAACTTCTAGCGCTCTCCAGCAGTACCAGGCCACATGGCTTCGATATGGAGCATATACAGCTCCTATTTTCTCAAGCTTGCGCGGCTCAATTTCTGTGCGCATGCGATGGATTTTTTCCCAACCTCGACGTACTCCAAGATCACCCACGGGCCAGATATCCGGTCTACCCAATTGGAACATAAGGAACATCTCAACCGTCCAACGCCCAATTCCAAAAAGTGGAAGCAGGTGCGCCATGATTTCTTCGTCGTTTAACCGATGTAAAGAAGAGATTGGAATCTCGCCTTCCACAGTTGCGTGGGCTAACTGCAGTAGCGAACGAGACTTTGCGTGTGAACAACCAGCGTTGCGAAGTTGTTGCGTTGTTAGCAAAGCAATCTTTGTAGCCTGAAGCTTTCCTCCCGATAGAACTTCTACCCGACTTATGATGGTTGCAGCTGCTTTAGTGGAGAGTTGTTGCGACAGTATCGATGAGGCAAGGGCTGCAAAATTACTCTCGCGGGCTCTGCTCTTTCCGCTATTAATTCCGAGCGTGCACAGCCCGGAACGCTTTATGACAGGTTCAAACTTTGGATTGATTCGAGTAATGACACGAGCGGCTTTCTGAGAATGAACGAGGGATGCGTTCCTGGAACCGCCCATAGAGGTGACGGTAGCAGGATAAGCCTCTGGTCTTTTTCAGATTTGCAGTCTATTTTTAGCCGCTTGCAGCCATTTACAGAGGCAAAACTTGTATTTCCAGCGAAAGGGGTGAAAAGAGTTCCATGGCCATTGGCATCAAGGAAGTAGCCACAGAAGCGGGAGTTTCTATCGCCACCGTCTCTCGCGCTTTGCGCGGATTGCACCATGTGAATCCAGAAACTCGCAAGAAGATTCTTGATGCTGCCGAAAAACTCAAGTATCCAATTCCGCAAGGTTCAGCAAAAGCAATTTACGGACGCACAAATTCAGTCGGAGTTGTGGCCCCATATATTTCACGCTGGTATTTCGCTCAAGTAATCAATGGCGCTGAGCAAGCATTGAGAGAAGCTGGACTTGATCTACTTCTTTATAACTTCTCCCAGATGAAAGGGCGCGAAAGACTTTTTCAACACCAACTTCTCAAAGGTCGAGTCGATGCTTTAGTGGTTATAAGTCTTCCGCCTACTGAAGAAGAGTTTGAATCAATGTTAGGGCTGGGAATCCCAATTGCACTCGTGGGAATGCATCATGCTCAATGCTCAAGCGTCGCCATCGATGATGTTGCCGGAGCTAGAACTGCGACCCAACATTTAGTGAACCTTGGTCATAAAAAAATTGGTTTACTTTCCGGGCGTCCTGATGATCCCTTTGGCTTTAGCGTTCCACAAGATCGGCGCAATGGTTTTATGCAGGTACTAGCTGAAAGTGGTTTGGAATGGAAACCATCGCGTGAAGTTTACGGAGATTTCACCATGCATGGCGCAAGCCGGGCCATGGATGACCTGCTTGCCAGACCTGATCGCCCCACAGCCATATTTGCACAATCTGATGAAATGGCTCTTGGTGCCCTCCAGGCAATTAGGAGAAATGGACTGAAAGTTCCAGATGACATCTCCATTATCGGCTTTGACGGCCATGAAATGGCTGAATTCTCAGATCTCACAACTATCGAACAACCGGTTCAATTAATGGGCGAGATGGCAGCCTGGTCAATCATGGAACGTTTGAAATCTCCTAAGAGCGAATCTCATTCACTTACATTGCCCACAACGCTTGTCGTAAGAAATTCAACGCGAAGGCTGGACTAGGACGAGTTTTGTGAGGGAATCTTCAATTAAGCAGTCAACACAGTGGTGGAGAAATGCTGCCATCTATCAAGTTTATCCTCGCTCTTTCCAAGACTCTAATGGCGATGGTGAAGGAGATTTGCGCGGAGTAATTTCACGTCTCGATTACTTGAAAGAGTTGGGGATTGATGCAATTTGGTTGAGCCCTTTTTATCGATCGCCAAACAATGATGGTGGTTATGATGTTGCAGACCCGCGTGATGTCGACCCTCGATTTGGCGTAATGAGTGATGCGGACGAACTCATCCACGAAGCTCATGCGAGAAATTTAAGAATTATTGTAGATATCGTCCCAAACCATTTTTCAACGGAGCACGTTTGGTTTCAAGAAGCGCTTTCAAGTGAACCGGGTTCTGCTGCGCGCGCTCGTTTTCACTTTTATGACGGTCGTGGAGTTTCTGGTGAAATTCCACCAAATAATTGGAACTCTATTTTTGGCGGACCTGCATGGACTCGAATTGTTGAAAAAGACGGAAAGTTAGGACAGTGGTATCTCCATCTTTTTGATTCAACACAAGCGGATCTCAATTGGAAGAATGCCGAAGTAAAACAAGATTTCCAGAAAACTCTGACCTTTTGGCTCGATAAAGGTGTGGATGGTTTTCGAATCGATGTTGCTCATGGCCTCGCCAAGGAAGAAATTCTTGAAGATCATCACAATCCTGAGGGCTTAACCCGAGCACTTCGCTTAGATGTCAGCGATATGCCACGAAATGAACGCGAAGAACTGCTATCAGATGTTCCATTCTTTGATCGCGAAGGCGTCCATGAGATTTACCGAGAATGGCGCCAAATATTTGATCGATACGGTGATGATCGCATGAGCGTTGCAGAAGCGTGGGTTCATCCAAGTTCTCGCGCCACACGCTATGTGCGGCACGATGAGCTTCATCAAATCTTCAATTTTGATTTTCTGATTGCCGAGTGGAACGCAGTGTTTCTCAAGAGCGCAATCGACAAGACTCTTGGTGAAGTATCAGAAGTTGGCGCTCCGCCTACCTGGGTACTTTGCAATCATGATTCACCGCGTTTGGTAAGTCGACTAGGTGGCGGAGAACTCGGCGCGCGCAAAGCTCGTGCTATGGCGCTTTTGACCCATGCACTTCCAGGAGGAATTTATATTTATCAAGGTGAAGAACTTGGATTGGAAGATGCACCACTTCCGGACAGCGCACGACAAGACCCAGTTTTCTTCCGTACTAAAGGAAAAGATAAAGGCAGAGATGGTGCTCGCGTTCCACTTCCTTGGAACCGTGAAAAGTCGAGTGGATTTACATCCGGAAAATCCTGGTTACCAATCCCAGACTCGTGGCGCGATTTTTTAGTCGAGGTTCAAAAAAACGATGACGCCAGCTATTTGACGCTCTATAAACAAAGTCTGCGAATTCGATCAAATCATCCAGCGCTAAAACCATCAGATCTGCACGACGTGTCAGAAGCAATTATGTGGTTGCCGTCCTCGGACGGCGTTCTGATCTTTCGTCGTGAACCAAACTTTGTCCTCGTGGCCAACACAACCGACAAGACTCGCGAGATTGAAATTTCGGGGGATTTGCTGCTGGCTTCTAGTAATGACGTGACTCTTGAGCGTGGAATCTTGAGGATTCCAGGCAATTCAACATGTTGGATTAACGCATCTCACTAGTGGCATACTGCGCTTTATGGCCGAAGTCGTTCGTGCGTTGTCGCTTAATGATCTTAAGAAACGTAAAAGCTCCAAGTGGCGTGAGTTTCCATCAGATGTCTTACCTCTACCCGTTGCTGAGATGGACTTTCCTATAGCCAATCCAATAAAGAGCGCTTTGATCGACATGATTGAACGTTCAGACACAGGTTATCTCGGACCATTTCCAGAAATGTTCGACGCATTTAGCGATTTTTCTCAGAAGTTATGGAATTGGAAAGTCGATGTATCGCAAATGAGAATTGCGACTGACGTCGGGGTAGGCACCGTTGAAGTTATCAGGACGCTAATTACTCCTGGTGAAAAAGTAATGCTTAATTCACCCGTTTACGAAAATATGTGGCGTTGGGTTGCAGAAGTTGGTGCGACGCTAGTCGATGTCCCGCTCACAATATCTGGGGAATATGGTCCTGATGCAACATTCAATTTAGATCTCGAAGGCATCGAACGCGAGTATCAAGGCGGAGTTAAAGTTCATATTTTGTGCCATCCACATAATCCAGTCGGCGTCATTTTTGACAAACAAACACTCACAGAACTTGCCAGACTTGCGAAGAAGTATCGTGTACACATCATCAGCGACGAAATACATGGACCTTTAGTTTTCAATAGGAAAGATTTCACGCCATTTTTATCTGTCAGCGAAGATGCGCGCGAGATTGGAATTACAGTCACAAGCGCTAGTAAAGGTTTCAATCTCGCAGGATTGAAATGTGCGGTCATTGTCACAAGCTCGCCGAGCATTAAAGAGAAAATCAATGCCATGCCCGTTTCTGTGGCCTTTCGTGCTTCTCTCTTTGGCGCCGTCGCCGCAACAGCTGCTTTCCGAGACTCTATTTCGTGGCTCGATGGAGTTATCAATACCCTGAATGACAATCGTCAACTCATCAGAAACTTGATTGACACAAAGATTCCTGCCATCAAATATCGCATCCCTGACTTTGGATACCTAGCTTGGCTGGATCTAACAGAGCTCAACCTTGGCGACGATCCTGCGAAGACTCTGATAGAACGCGGAAAAGTAGCGCTCAAAGGTGGTTTTATGTACGGCCCGAGACATACTCAATTTGCTCGACTTAATTTTGGAACAAGCCCAGAAATTATCTCGGAAGCATTTGATCGAATATTGCGCAGCGTTTAACTTCCCAGGCAATCGATGAAATCCTATGACGTTATCGTTGTTGGTAGCGGCCACAACGGACTAGTAGCAGCTTGCTACCTTGCTCAAGCAGGGAAGAAAGTTGTAGTTCTTGAGAAAAACGAAGTTATTGGCGGCGCGACTTCAAGTGTAAAGGCTTTTTCTGGCATAGATGCAAAACTTTCGCGCTACTCCTATCTCGTAGCTTTACTACCCGATCAAATCATCTCTGATCTTGGTCTCAACTTTCAGACTCTTAGTCGTCAAGTATCTTCTTACACGCCCTATTTCGATGATGAAGGGGATAAGGGTTTACTAGTTAATCGAATCTTTGATGAAGAGACTGCACAATCCTTCAACGTTCTTACTGGTGGAGATGAAGACGCAATCTCGTGGCAAAACTTTTATGGATCAGTCTTGGATTTTGCTCAAGTCATTGCACCCACACTTCTAAAACCACTTCCAACAGAGAGTGAAATTCGAGAGTTGGTTGACCCATTAACCTGGGTGGAGCTCGTGGAAAATCCACTCGCACAAACGTTGCATGATAATTTCTTTGATGATTTGGTCAAAGGCGTTGTGTTGACTGATGGATTGATTGGAACTTTCACGAGCGCAAATAGTGTGGCTGCAAATATCTGCTTTATTTATCACTTGATTGGCAATGGCACCGGGGAGTGGAAAGTTCCCCGTGGTGGAATGGGAGCTCTTATCGCTGAATTAGAGCGACGCTGTGGTGAACTAGGAGTCGATGTTTTGGCCAGCCATGAAGTTACTGAGATTACGGAAAGTACCTCAGGTGTAACAGTTAGAACCACTGATCGCGCTGGATCTAAAACAGATTTTGAGGGGAAACTAGCTCTGGCAAATTGCGCGCCGCGAATTCTTGAGAAAATCGCTGGCATAAAGGCGCCTTCACATCTTGATGGATGTCAATTGAAAATAAATATGGTTGTTCGTGAACTACCCGAGTTGAAAAGTGGAGTAGATCCACGAATCGCTTTCGCAGGGACATTTCATATCAATGAAAGCTATTTTCAACTCGAGCGCGCCTTTGAAGAAGCTAACGCAGGAAAGATTCCAACTGAAATACCTTCAGAAATGTATTGTCATACTCTGACTGATAATTCAATTCTATCTTCTGAACTTCAGAAAAATGGTTTTCATACATTGACGCTATTTGCACTTCATCTTCCAGCTTCTCTCTTCGACAATAATCATGATGAAGTCAAAAAAGAAGTACTCAAGCGAACTCTTGCTGGACTCAATGACTATTTGAAGAGACCAATCCAGGAATATCTTGCAGTTGATTCACATGGCTCTCCTTGTATTGAAGTGAAAACTCCTCAGGAGTTGGAGTCTGAAATAGGACTTCCGCGTGGAAATATTTTCCATACCGATCTCCAATTTCCGTGGAAAAACGAAGACGATCATCGAAAGTGGGGAGTTGAGACATCTCACGAGCGAATTCTTGTTTCTGGATCTGGGGCACATCGCGGTGGCGCGGTGAGTGGTATAGCCGGACACAACGCTGCGATGGCTGCTTTGGAAAGATTGTCATAACTGAACTACTCTTAGGGCATGATCAAAGCGATTCGCAGAATTGCAGCGCTTGTAACGCTGCTAGTTGTTGCTGCTAAGGGCGCTCTGACCTTTCTTTCATGGGTTGAAAAACAAGAAGCAATCGATTCATCGTGGATTGATGACGAAGAAATGGAAGAGGCCTTCTAATGTCGTATTCATACGTACCAGGTACTTGCAATCTCGGAAAAGCTGAAATCCGTCGTCGGCAATTTGTTGCCTTATTGGGTGTTTTTCTTACGTTCTCTACTGCAGCAGGTTTGATTGGAAGTAACGCGCCCACAGCTTCGCGTTGGGGACTCTTCGCTCCACTTATGGTCTTTTCTGTTGGTTTTATTCAGTCGCGTAAGAAGTTCTGTCTTGCTTACGGATTCATGGGAACTTTTAATCTCGGCAAATTGGGAGATCTTTCCCGAGTTCAAAGTCCTGAAGATCGAAAAGCAGATCGTAAAACCGCACTCACTATATTGGTCCAATCCGCACTTCTTGCAGTGACGCTCACCGCAATCTTTGTAGTTCTGCCCTTATAGCAACGAAAATTAGTTTTGGTTTCGCCGGCGTTGTATCTGTTTTGATGCAAAATCAATAGTAAGTCCAATAACAACTCCCCAAATCAGATCAATGAAGAGGACTGCTAGCGCAGTTGAGCCATAAACCAAACGCTGAGATCCTGTTGATTGAAGCGCTTCCTTCACACTTCTGGGATTTGCGATTCGTAGCGATGTTCCGAGAAGAACGCCAGCAAGCACGGAAGTTGGGATGATTGAAACTACTGGTGCGAATATAAGCACCACAAGCAAGAGAAAAATCGCATGAACCATTGCGGCGAGGCGAGTTCGTGCTCCAGCATGAACATTAACGCTTGTGCGAGCAATAGCGCCTGTTGCTGGCAATCCTCCCGAAAAGACTGACGCAATTGTGGCTAGCCCTTGTCCAAATAACTCCTTATTAGGTTGATGTTTTGGTTGCTCATGGTCAATCTCTTGATGGGCCATTCCATCTGCAACTCTGGCGGATAACAGCGATTCAATCGCGCCCAAAATTGCAATAACAAAGGCTGCGTAGATGAACTTTGCTAATGGTATTTCGGGCCATGAAAATGAAAAGTCAAACTCTAAAGTTCGAGGTAATTCTCCAATGCGAGTGACATCCAGATCAAGAATGTACGAGAAAGACGCGAGAACAAAAACTGCGACTGCGCTAGCAGGTATATGTGCAGTAATTCTGAGTAATTTCTTGATACGTGGCCATGATCGTTTCAGTATCAGCGTCCCAAGTGCTAGGAAGATAGAAATCCAGTGAATATTCTGATTGAGAGCTGCACGAAAGGTTTCTGCAGCGACTGAGACAGTATGAGTTCCGGGCGCTTTTGGAATTTGGAATATCAGAGGAATTTGTTGGAGTGCGATGATTAAAGCAATCCCTAATGTAAAACCTTCCATGACAGGTAACGGAACTTGATCTATGAACCGACCAAAACGAAATATTGCGAGCGCAATGATGATGAGCCCAGCCGTCGCACCTAGGGCTGGCAATGCACCCAAGCCGTATGTCGCAACAATGGGAACGAGAACGACAGTCATAGCGCCAGTGGGACCAGAAACTTGGAAATGAGATCCACCAAAAAGTGCGGCTATGAAGCCAGCGATGATGGCGGTGCTCAGTCCCGCACTTGCGGGAGCGCCCGTAGTGATGGCAAACCCAAGTGCGAGAGGTAGCGCCACGATGCCGACTGTTATTCCAGCGATTACATCGCCTCGCCACGAGGAGAAGAGAGTTCGCCAGTCATTGAAGTAACTCATATCGAGAAAAGGCTAGACCTTCTCTCGAGACTTTTGAGTTAAGTTCCTATTGTGATGGTCACAATGTCGGAGTAATTTTTCAGGCCAACCTTGCTGTCGAGCTAGAGGAGCCAGCATGAAAGTAATTATTCATAATCATGGAACAGCATTAGCCTCAGACTTTGAAGAAATTGCAATTAGTCGTCTTGAACGACTAGAGAGATTTAGTATTCCTATCGAGCGTGTATATGTGGATGTTCGGCATGAGGTCAATCCACACTTTGGAAAACATTCTCATTGCGTGACTGTAACTTCGCATGGCGCTGGACCTTTACTTCGAGGTGAAGGCACCGGCTTTAACGACCTTTCTGCCTTTGATGAAGCGGCTGAAGCAATTGAATTGCAATTACGTAAACGTCACGAACGTTCGAAAGATATTGATAGAACTACGGTAAGAAAATTGCGAGCGCGCGGGGCTTAAACTTAATTATGCTTTCGTTGCGCTAGCTGACTTCAAGAATTCTAGCGCGCTTATATATTCCTCGTAATATGTTGTATTCCACGTTCCAAGTTCTGGATTGAAGTAAGTTCCATTAATTGGCGTACTGCCATTTAGGAAATTTATTGCCGATTCAGTTTCTTCAATCAGTCCAGATAGTTGGCTTCTTTTGCTCTGAACTACACAAGATGAAAACTTGTTCATTTCCTTATAGATAGCTAAGTCATGCCCCAAAACATCAATAACATTTCCTGCCATTTTCTCTATGAGTGGAATTCTCTCATCAGACGTAGGCGATAGAGCAAGGAATTGATCTACTAAAATTCGATACTCATTCCAACTTTCTTTTCCGGAAACTTCTTCAGATTTAACAAATTCGCGCAGGTTTGAGCACTCAATCGCTGCACGCGAAGGTTTTCCAATGGGGCCATAATGTGCAGTACCCCAAACACCGCCGATAGATAGGGCTAGGAGCATCGGCACAAAAATCCAGAAGATCGGTCGCGTGCTTCTCACCGCCGTAGACTAACCGAGGGCGTGTGTATCTACGAGAGGAAGGCTTGGCATGATCGAAAGCCTTGACAATGCTCTCCTGCGCGCAGCAGAAATGCTAAAGAATCCCTATAACGTCACAAGAGTCGTGATCTCGGGAAAACGTCGGAACTACACCCCAACTATGTTAAGAATCGATATTCGCCCAGTTGAAATTAAAGGGACTATCCATTTTCAACGTGTTGGTCATGATGGCCGACAGGACACCACGCGCAATCTGTTACCACAGGAATTATCTCTCACAGACATCATGAGTGATGGCTACGGAAATCTTCTTGTTGAAACGGTAGACGAGGAATTGAATGTTCGGATTACGAAATCAGGAGAAGCTCAGGTATCAATCCGCAGAATCATCCCAAAAAGTTCGTCTGTAACAGGCCCTGCCCTCAGTCATGACCGAAAGAAAGACCGATTTTTGGAGGCTAGCGAACCGATTTTTCAGGCGCTTGGTATTTCGGATCATTTAGGGAAACTCAAACCTTCGCGGTCTGAGAAGTTTATACAAGTAAATGAATTCCTAAAAATTATTGATCAACTTCCGTTAAAAACAAAATCTCTAACTGTCGTCGATCTGGGATGCGGAAATGCTTACCTTACATTTGCTGCGCATCAATTCTTATCCAAGAAAGGGTCACAACCACAGACGATTGGTGTTGATTCGCGAGAATCTAGTAGGAAAAGAAATATCGACATTGCAAAAAGTATCGGTAAAGATGAAGAGATTGAGTTCCACGCAAGTGAGATTTCTGATTTTCCTCGTCGTGAAGTCGATCTAACTCTTGCTCTTCACGCCTGCGATACTGCAAGTGATGACGCTCTGGCGTGGGCTATCGAAAGTAAATCAAAAGTCATTCTTGTTGCGCCATGTTGTCATCATGATATTCAGAGTCAAATGAAGGGCGATACATATGAAATTCCCGAAGCATGGAACTCAGTTCTTCGTCATGGAATTTTGCGGGAACGAGTGGGGGATATTTTGACTGATGCAATTCGGGCACAAGTCTTGCGGATACTCGGCTATGAGACTGATGTCATCGAGTTCATTGCAAGTGAACATACTCCGAGGAATCTAATGATCCGAGCGATGTTTACCGGCCGGCCAGCAACGCAGAAAGACTTCCAAGATCTGGACTCAATTATCGTTCAATGGCAATTGCGGCCCCAGATAGTGGCCCTCCTTGCGGAGGCAATTGCTGCGCAACGCCAGAAAGTACTCAGTTAGGCTTCTCCCATGTCTTCTCCAGCATCTACTTCAGGAAAAGTTCTGGCATCGCTGCCACAAGGCGAAAAAGTTGGAATTGCATTTTCCGGAGGGCTAGATACATCGGTTGCAGTTGCATGGATGAAAGAAAAAGGCGCCAAACCATGCACATACACTGCAGATCTTGGCCAATACGATGAAACCGATATCGCAAGTGTTCCCGGAAGAGCTAAGCAATATGGCGCCGAAATTGCGCGACTTGTAGATTGCAAAACCTCACTCGTTGAAGAGGGTCTTGCGGCGATTGCGTGCGGTGCATTTCATATTCGTACTGGAGGTCGAGCATATTTCAATACAACTCCTTTAGGACGCGCAGTCACAGGAACATTGCTTGTACGAGCAATGCTTTCTGATGGAGTCACGATTTGGGGCGATGGTTCTACCTATAAAGGTAATGACATCGAACGTTTTTATCGTTACGGGCTTCTTGCAAACCCACAATTAAAGATTTACAAGCCATGGTTAGACCAGGATTTTGTTAGCGAGCTTGGCGGGCGTAAAGAAATGTCGGAATGGTTAGCTGCGCGTAAGTTGCCTTACCGAGATAGCGTCGAGAAGGCTTACTCCACTGATGCAAATATTCTCGGTGCTACCCATGAGGCAAAGCAACTTGAAGATCTAAATTCTTCTATTGAAATAGTAGATCCAATTATGGGAGTAAAGTTCTGGGATAGCTCTGTTTCGATAAAAACTGAAGATGTCACGATTACCTTCAAACAAGGTCGTCCTATCGCCATCAATGGAAAGAATTTCTCGGATTCCGTAGCGTTGATGAAAGAAGCTAACGCAATTGGCGGACGCCACGGTTTGGGAATGTCTGACCAGATTGAAAACCGAATCATTGAAGCGAAATCCCGTGGTATTTATGAAGCCCCAGGCATGGCGCTTCTCTTCATCGCATACGAACGACTCCTTACCGCGATTCATAATGAAGACACAATCGCTAATTACATGGCAGAAGGTCGCCGCCTCGGCCGCCTGCTTTATGAAGGTCGCTGGTTTGATCCACAATCGTTGATGCTGCGCGATTCCCTTACTCGTTGGATTGCATCCACTGTTACAGGCACTGTCACACTCCGACTTCGCCGCGGTGATGACTATTCAATTCTTAATACGGAAGGCGAAGGCTTCTCTTATCAACCTGATCGGCTCTCCATGGAGCGAACTCAAGATGCAGCGTTCGGTCCCGAAGATCGCATCGGCCAACTAACGATGCGCAATCTTGATATCGCAGATACCCGCGCCAAGATTGATACATATCGCCGCCAAGGCCAGATTTCGCAAGGAAAATTCGAACTCGTCGACCCCGATAATAAATAAAATAGGAGCGCGCAATGCAAGAAACAGCAATCTCTAAGATTCTCGATCGCTTTATTGAAGATGGCATCAAACTCTCGCCCCTCAGCGCTACTTATATGGGCATCCCTGGTTACGACGACAAACTCGACGATCTCTCGCCAACAGGTGCAAAGAAAGGCGAAGACCTTGTTCGCAATACTCTCAACGCCGTCAAAAATGAGACCCCAGCTAACGAATTCGACCGTATCGCAAAAGAGGTTGCAATCGAGCGCCTGTCATCAGAGTTGAAATTAAGCGAGACTAAGGAATCTCACGTCACCTTCAATCTCATTGCTTCACCAGTTACTGAGATTCGCCAGATCTTTGAAATGATGAAAGATTCTCCAGAACTCGTTGCTAACGTGACAAAACGTCTCAGCGGTATTAAAAGCGCATTTGATGGTTGGCGTCTAACGATTGAAGAAGCAGCAAAAGATGGCAAGGTCAACCAAAAGCGACAAGTCCTTGCAACTGCTGGCCAACTCGACACTTTCGCAAAAGGTGGATTCACCGCCGTTGCCGCAAAATTCAATCCCGCTAAAGACAATTCAGAGTTACTCCAAGCAGCAAAAAGCGCCGAATCAGCTTGTGCTGAACTCGCTACGTGGCTCCGCGAAAAATATGCACCAATGTCGCAACCAGAAGATGGCGTAGGAGAGACTCGTTACAAACTTTGGGCTCGCCACTTCACCGGCGCTGATCTCAATATTCGCGAGACTTATGATTGGGGCGTTCAAGAACTTCAACGTATCAACGACCGGATGTGGGTCGCTGCGAAGAAACTTTACCCAGATGCCACCACGCTTCGTGAGGTCGCAGACCGCCTCGAAAAAGATCCCCGCTACATCGTTGAAGGCGAGGACGAACTCATTCGTCGCCTCAAAGAGTTCATCGAAAAAGCTGTCGAGCGCCTCGATGGAAAAGAATTTGATATAGATCCACGTATTAGGAATTGCGATGCGCGTCTTGCACCAGAGGGAAGTGCCTCGGCGGCTTATTACATGGGACCAAGTGAAGACCTCTCGCGTCCTGGAACTACGTGGTTTCCAACTATGGGTCGCAAGACTTTCGGTTGGTGGCATATCGTTTCAACTTGGTACCACGAAGCAGTACCAGGCCATCACTTACAAATCGCAACATCGATGGTTAACACAGATCGCTTAAATCGATTCCAACGCAATCGTGTTTTTGTTTCTGGTTACTCCGAAGGATGGGCACTTTACGCAGAGAGATTGATGGATGAACTTGGAGCATTTGAAGATCCTGGTTTTGAGATGGGTTATCTATCCGCACAAGGTCTTCGCGCCGCGCGCGTTGTTGTTGATATCGGAATGCATTGTGGTTACAAAGATTTCGATGGCAATGTTTGGAATGCTGATTCCGCTTTTAAGATTCTTCACGAACGGGCACTCCTTGATGACATCTCAGCGCGCAGCGAAGTCGATCGTTATCTCGGCTGGCCAGGGCAAGCAATTTCTTACAAAGTTGGAGAACGTTTCTGGATGGAAGCTCGTGAAGATGCAAAGCGTCGACTCGGTTCCAATTTCAACCTAAAGAAATTTCATTCTTACGCCCTCAACCTCGGCCCCATGGGATTGGACCCTTTCCAGCGCGAGATGGCGCTTTGGGACGGCAATTAGGTAAACTCGCACCGTTGTTTCCGGGGTCGGTGTAATTCCGAACCGGCAGTTAAAGTCTGCGACCCGTTTGCATCCAGCTAACGGTGGACTTGGTGAAATTCCAAGACCGACGGTTAAAGTCCGGATGAGAGGGAACACATACGTAGCCATCGCTGGCTCGATTCTTAGTGCACGCTCTCGTGCGCTGTTGTAAGAATCCTTCGGCGGTAGCGACGGCATTTCTTCTATGCCCCGGTTGCTTCACTAACCGAGAGGGCGCCGTGAAACTAGATTCGCACCAACTGTTGCTGATGCAACGTGCGATGTTGCGCGCCAACAAACTCTCACTTCGTGGACTAGGGAGAACGTCACCAAATCCAATCGTTGGCGCAGTCATTGTTAATGATGATGGTCAAGAGATTGCCTCGGGTTTTCATGTTGGCGGGGATCACGCAGAAATTGTGGCCATAAAGAACGCGCAGAGTTCTGGAATCTCCGATTTCAGCTCATTAACGCTTGTCGTCACACTTGAGCCATGTAATCATCACGGCAAAACTCCACCGTGCAGTGATGCAATCATCAAGGCCGGTTTTGCTCGAGTTATTTACGCCGTCGCTGACCTCAATCCCGTAGCACGTGGTGGCGCAGAGAAAATTCGTGAAGCTGGAATTGAAGTTATTGATGGCATTGAAAAAGAGTATGTCGCCTACAGCAATCGCGCTTGGTTGAAGAAAGTGACCACTGGTGCTCCGTGGATTATCACAAAAATTGCGGTATCACTGGATGGAAAGATTGCAGCAGCTGATGGAAGTTCTAAATGGATAACGTCAGATGATGCCCGAGCTGATGTGGCTATCTTAAGAAATCAATCCGACGCAATCGTCACAACGACGGAGACTGTCATGCAGGATAACCCTGATCTCACGCCACGTTTTCAAAGTGAAAATCCCACTTCTCGCTCAGTAAATCCAGTTCGTATCGTGATTGGCAATCGCGAGATATCTGCGGATGCTTCAATCAACAATGATCGGGCCGAGACTCGATTCATCAAATCTCGCTCACTCACTGAGTTGCTCGATATGGCGAAAGCAGAAGGTTGGAATCAAGTCATGGTTGAGTCCGGAGCTCGGTTCAACAGTGCGCTCTTTGAGGCTGATCTCGTCGATGAAATAGTTATCTATCAAGCGCCTACATTATTGGGCAGCGGCAAGGATCTCGCTGGTGACCTATCAATATCCACTCTCACGGATCGAAAAGATTTTTCTTTTGGCGAGATTCATCGCGTTGGCCGAGATCTACGCACCCAGTTACTGCGCAAAAACAGCGCTCTTGCTGAAATCTTCACCTCTGAATTTAGCGTAGCGGGGAAGAGATAAATGTTTACTGGCTTAGTTCAAGATCTAGCAACCATTCGAAATATTGAGCGAAGTGCTCAATCATCGGTTATTACAATCGAAACCGCACACGCATCACAGATGCACATTGGTGACTCGATATCTATTAACGGCGTTTGTCTCACCGCAACGAAGATCGAGGGAGCTCTGATTACGGTCGATGTTATGGTTCAAACATTGAAGTTAAGTAATTTAGGAAATCTCAATGTCGGTTCTCAAGTAAACGCTGAACTTGCGACTCGCGCGGATGCACGAATTGGAGGACATATAGTCCAAGGTCATGTTGATGGTGTGGGGCAAGTGGTTGCAAATGAACCTGGCGATAAATGGCAAAGATTTGCGATCCAGATCCCGCCACAGCTCAAGAAATATGTCGTAAATCAAGGATCAATCTGTGTCGACGGCGTCTCACTCACTGTCGGAGAGATTGAAGATTCAAAAAGCGTGGTTACGTTATGGCTCATTCCTGAAACGCTGGCAAAGACAACTCTTGGAGCAAGGAAAGAAGGAGATCAGGTAAATATTGAAGTAGATGTTCTTGCCAAATATGTAGAGCGCCTAATGACGGTGCAAAGGGAAGTGCAATGAGCGATAAGAATCTGACATTGGCTCTTGAGCGCTTCAAAAACGGTGGCTTCGTCATTGTTACAGATGATGAGAAACGCGAAAATGAAGGTGATTTATTCTTGCTGGCTAGCGCTGCCACGACGGAAAAACTCGCTTTCATGATCCGATACACCTCAGGCGTTGTTTGTGTAGCGATGACAGAAGCGCGCTCACGACAACTTCATTTACCGTTAATGGTGAAGAACAATCAAGATAATAAGCGCACCGCATTCACCGTTACTGTTGATGCAAAAGCTGGTGTTACGACAGGAATAAGCGCTGAGGAACGTGCCCTCACAATCCGCCTGCTTGCAGATCGCGAGGCAACTGCTGAAGATTTTGTGAGACCCGGCCATATCTTCCCGCTGATTTCTCACGAAGCTGGCCTTTCTGGACGCCAGGGCCACACCGAAGCAGTTGTGGAAATGTGCCGAATGGTGGGCGCGGAAGAAGTCGGAGTTATTAGCGAACTTGTGAATGAAGATGGATCGATGATGCGAGGCGATGCGCTCAAGGAATTTTCTAACCAACATGAAATCCCAATTGTGACCATCGCAGAGTTGCTCGACGCAATGAAGATTAATCCGATGCACAAAAGTGGAACCATCGCACTGCACTGGGCTGATCTGCCGCGGTCAACACATGCTCAATGGAAAGTTGCGACATACAACGGTCGGGGCGGAGTTGATCACGCAATACTTAAACTTGGAATGGATGATGGCGCTAAAGAAACACCGGTTCTGGTAAGAATTCACTCTGAATGTCTTACTGGAGATGTGCTTGGTTCGCTCCGTTGTGACTGCGGGTCACAACTGAATCAGTCCATGGAATTGATTGAAAAAAGCGGTCAAGGAATTGTGATCTATCTTCGCGATCAAGAGGGCAGAGGAATTGGCTTATCGGAAAAGATTCGGGCATATCAATTACAGGATCAAGGTCTAGATACTGTCGAGGCGAATCTAGCGCTGGGCCACGATATTGATGAACGCGACTTTCATGATGCCGTCGAAATTCTTGGGATCTTAGGAGTAAATCACGTCACTCTTCTAACCAATAACCCCAGCAAAGTTCAAACCTTGAAAGATGCGGGATTGACAGTCACGTCTCTAAATCTTCGCGGGGAAATGAACGAATTTAATCAACGTTATATCGAAACAAAGCGCGAAAGATTAGGACATAAGTAATGGCTGGAGTCGCACCACATTTCACTTTTTCAGATATGAGTCGATACAAAGTTGCTGTAATTTCGGCGCGCTGGCATGAAGAGTTATGTAACTCGCTGGTTTCTGGTGCACAACGCGCGTTGAGCCAAGCTAAAGTATCAATTGATCCAGTGATCTATGTTCCTGGTTCATTCGAACTTCCTCTTGCTGCCCAAATTGCCCTTGATAATGGAGCGGATGCGGCGGTAGTTCTTGGAGTTGTTGTCCGTGGTGAGACTCCACATTTTGATTATGTCTGCCAAGGAGTAACTGATGGGATTATGCAGGTCTCACTTTCCCGGAGTAAGCCGATTGGTTTTGGAGTCCTCACTGTCGACAATGTTGAGCAAGCGATTGCTCGAAGTGGAGTCCAAGGAAGTAAAGAAGATAAGGGCTTTGACGCCACAGTCGCAGCTTTGGAATTATTGAGAGTTAAGAATAAATAGCTATTTGTTTTGAGGGAAACCAAGATTGATTCCGCCATGGCTCGGATCAAGCCATCGACTGGTCACAACTTTTCCACGAGTGAAAAAGTGCACGCCTTCGGTCCCATGTGCATGGGTATCTCCAAAAAGCGAATTCTTCCAGCCACCAAATGAGTAATACGCAGTAGGCACGGGAATAGGGACATTAATTCCAATCATTCCGACCTGAACTTCGTTCTGGAAACGTCGAGCCGCACCACCATCATTAGTAAATATTGCGGTTCCGTTTCCATATTGATGACGATTAATGAGCGCTAATCCTTCATCATAACTTTTCACCCGGATTACAGAAAGTACCGGACCAAATATCTCATCGGTATAAATACTCATATTTGGTAGAACGTGATCAAAGAGCGTAGGACCAAGCCAGAAACCATCGGCAGCGCCATTAACGTGTGGATTGCGACCATCAACGACGAGCTTGGCACCTTCTTTTACTCCGGCATCGACATAGGAAGCGACTTTGTCGCGATGAACTGCGGTAACAAGAGGGCCCATATCTGAACCAAGAGTTCCGTCACCAGTTTTCAGCGAACACATTCGATCGGAAATTTTGGAAATTAGCGCATCAGCGACTGGTTCGACTGCAACAAGTGCAGATATCGCCATACATCTTTCTCCAGCAGAACCAAATCCAGCATTTACGGCGGCATCGGCGGCGAGATCGAGATCAGCATCAGGAAGAACCAACATGTGATTCTTTGCTCCGCCGAGGGCTTGAACTCGCTTCCCATTCTTTGTGCCATTCTCATAGATATATCTGGCAATCGGAGTTGAACCAACAAATGAAATAGATGCAATACCTGGATGTTCTAGAAGTCGATCAACCGACTCTTTATCTCCGTGAACGACATTAAAGACTCCATCGGGCAATCCAGCTTCTTTCCACATTTCAGCAATGAGATTTGCAGGAGATGGATCCTTCTCACTTGGTTTGATGATTACTGAGTTTCCGGCAGCAATTGCAATGGGGAAGAACCACATAGGAACCATTGCTGGGAAATTAAATGGAGAGATGATGGCGCAAACGCCGAGCGGCTGACGAATGGAGTAGACGTCAATACTTGTGGAGGCGCCCTCCGAGTATGACCCCTTCAAAAGATGGGGAATTCCACAGGCAAATTCGACAACTTCCATGCCTCGGGTTACTTCACCGAGAGCATCTGAAAGAACTTTGCCATGTTCTGCAGTGATTAACTTTGCAACTTCCTCTTTTCGGGCATTCAAGATCTCGCGAAAAGAAAATAGAACTTGAACTCGCTTTGCAAGTGAAGCGTTGCGCCAGTCATGTTGCGCCGTTAATGCGATATCGACAGCGTGATCAACAGTTGCGGCTGAAGCCAGATCGACTTTAGCTGTGACTTTTCCAGTTGCTGGATTGTAGACATCGCTTGTGCGCTCTGGTTTTCCGTTCCAATATGAGCCACCAATATGGTGCGTGATTCTTTTCATTTCACCCATGGTTAATTCACAAACTCTCTAGTTCTTTTTTCCAGTGTAGTGATGAGCAATTGTGCTGAACGCATCATCAAGAATATTCAGACCCTCATTAATTTCTGCTTCTGAAATATTACATGGGGGAACCACATGCATTCGGTTGAAGTTTGTGAAAGGCATCAGCCCGCGCTTCTTACATTCTGCGACCAATTCACTCATTGCTGGACTTGAACCCGCGTATGGAGCCAGCGGTTCACGCGTCGCACGATCCTTTACAAGATCAAGAGCCCAGAAAACACCTTGGCCTCGGACTTCGCCGATGACGGGGTGTTTCTCAGATAAAGCGCGTAATCCTGGGCCAATTATTTTCTCGCCCATCATCGCTGCATGTTCCACAATCTTCTCGCTCTTCATCACGTCAATTGTTGCGACAGCTGCAGCGCAGGCGAGAGGATGGCCGGAGTAGGTAAGTCCACCGGGGAATACTCGATTATCGAAAGTTGCGGCTACATCACGCGAAATGACGACTCCGCCAAGTGGAACGTATCCCGAATTCACACCTTTGGCGAAGACGATGAGATCGGGATGAACGGAAGAGTGTTGATAGGCAAACCACTTTCCAGTACGGCCAAAGCCTGACATAACTTCATCTGCAATCCAGAGGATTCCGTATTTTTCGCAGAGCGCACGGACGCCTTCGAGATAACCCTTGGGTGGAATCAAAACTCCAGCCGTACCAACGACAGATTCAATAAGTATCGCGGCAATTGTGTTTGGACCTTCAAATGTTATGACTGATTCAAGATGTTCAAGCGCGCGGCGACATTCCTCTTCCTCATTTGTAGACCAGAACGAACTTCTATAGGTATATGGCCCAAAGAAATGGACATGTCCGTATGCGAATTCATTGGGCCAACGACGTGGATCTCCTGTTGCTGAGATAGCAGATGTCGTGTTGCCATGATACGAGCGGTAGAAAGAGAGAATCTTGTGGCGATTCGTGTGCAGTCGAGCCATGCGAATGGCATTTTCGATGCCGTCAGCTCCACCATTTGTGAAAAAGACTTTTTGATGATGGGGGCTGGCAAGTTCCACAATCCGTCGCGCGGCTTCACCTCGTGCATCATTGGCAACTTGTGGCGCAACAGTTGTGAGCAAATCTGCTTGCTTCTTGATTGCATCAACAACAACAGGATGTTGAAAACCAATATTAGTGAACACTAATTGGCAAGAAAAATCTAAATATTTTTTCCCGTCAAAATCCCAGAAATAAGAACCCTTTCCAGTTGCAACTGGTAGAGGCGAGATTTGTGATTGGGCCGACCAGGAATGAAATACATGGGCTCGATCGAGGTCGTATACCTCTTTGCCACGCGCAGGGTTGGGGACGAACTCTGACATGGTGTCATCTAATCAGCAGTGCGCCAAGGACTCAAGAATGTCTGTCGCTACGACGCTGCGCTTATGAAGTGCTGCGTGTTTGCCAGCTCGAGAATGAAGATTGACTGCGGCGCTAATAACATCAAGGGCTTCGCAGTGGTCTTGTGGTTTCCAGCTCGCGAGAAATGCGCCGATTAATCCGGCCAAGATATCTCCACTTCCTGCTGTCGCTAATTCTGGGCCGCCAACAGCATCAATATGGTGTGAACTTTTCTTTTGTTGTCGAGGTTTTACGGAGTCATACAAAGCAGAACGTGGGATAGCAACAATCGTCTTGTGGCCCTTCAGAACACAAATGACATGCAATTCATCGGCAACTCGTTGGGCAACTTCAACTCGAGCCTTCAAGGGAGCAGACACGGAGCTATTTCCTGTGGGTACAGAAAATCCCAATTGTGCGAGCTCACCTTCATGAGGTGTTACAACAACAAGTTGTTTTGTATCCGATTTAAGAAATTTACGTTGTCTTGCTAGTGATAACGCTCCGCTATCGAGAACTATCGGAATTGCTTCAGGAATCTTTCGGAGAGTAGTTGCACCCGGACCAACAACGATCGCATCTAACTTCATATTCGCAATACTCGATATAGGCGCAACATCCGGAAATTGATTAATGACAAGGTCGGTTATCGACTGATGTGAATTGAGAAATTTGATGTATCCGGCGCCACCCCGACGCGCTCCTCCGACAGTCAATAGCGCTGCACCTGGGTAACTCTTGGAACCTGCGACGATCGCCACTACGCCACGACTATATTTGTGATCATATTTTTGTAGTGGTCGGCGACTTTGCATCACCTCAGTCTAGAATCTAGATATGAGTGAACGCGAATTTCTTTCGTATGCTCAATTTGGCGATGCAGTAATAGCGCTGGCACACGAGATCAAAAAGTCAGATTTTCAACCCGATATTGTCTTATCAATCGCACGCGGTGGTTTCTTTTTGGGAGCCGCTCTCGGTTATGCCCTAGGAGTAAAGAATTCCTTCACAATGAGCGTTGAGTTCTATACCGGCGTCGATCAGAAACTTCCTATGCCAGTTGTGCTGCCACCGATTCCAAATAAAGTCGACTTAAATGGTGCAACCGTGTTGATCGCAGATGACGTCGCAGACTCGGGAGAGACCCTCAGACTTGTTATGGATTTCTGGAAGGGCACCGTGAAGGAAGCTCGAAGCGCTGTTCTCTACGAAAAACCTCGAAGCGTGGTGAAGCCAGATTACGTGTGGCGCAGTACAGATAAGTGGATTGAATTTCCCTGGTCAACGGGTAAGCCAATCAATTAATTTCTTGACTTAGCTTCCTCATGGGTACATCGCAAATTATCTGGATCTTTTACGCATGATTCACAGACAAGGTATTGGCTATGGCAGAAGTCGTTCCCACAATTCACAAATGTTTTCGTAGGATTCTGGCAGAAATCACATCTACCGATAAGTTTGGTTTCATCGGAAAAATCTATGGTTTTTCTTCCATCGAATGTATAGAGAGAGCCCTCCCACAGACCACGATCTCCGTATTTCTCACCATAGCGAACAATTCCACCTTCAATTTGATACACCTCATTGAAACCACGTTCTTTCATCACTGTGGTGAGGATTTCGCATCGAATGCCACCAGTACAGTACGTGACAATGGTTTTGTTCTTGAGGTGGTTGTATTTTCCGCTATCTAGCTCGGCAATGAAATCTTTTGTCGTTTTAACATCGGGAATTACAGCATTCTTGAAGCGTCCAACTTTTGCCTCATAAGCATTTCTTCCATCAAAAAAAACTAAGTCATCGCCTAGTTTTTCAGCGAGCGCATTCACTTCTTTCGGTTTGAGGTGCTTTCCACCGCCGACTATGCCTTCCAAATCCACTGTGAGGTTTTCGGGGACTCCAAAAGAAACTAACTCTGGACGAACTTTTACGCTGAGTCTTGGAAAATCGGAGCCCGTACCCTCTGACCACTTAAAATCAATTTTCTTAAATCCAGGATATTGCTTCGTGGCTTTTATGTATTTCTTTAGATGGGAAAGTTCTCCACCGAGAGTGCCATTGATTCCATGGCGCGAAATCAAGATGCGCCCATTGAGAGAAAGCGACTCACATAGCGTGTGTTGCCATAACTTCACAGCTTCGGGGTCTGCTACGGGAGCAAAGCCGTAGTACAGAATGATCTTCGGAAGAGACTTCTTGCTCACAGCCGCATTCTAATGTGTGGGTAAAAAATGGAAAATTCTGTTGGGCCGAATATTTGGTCTGGTTTTGAGCAATAAAAATTTGCCTAATGTGAGCCTGCCGCGAACGAAGTCGCTCAGTGATGACGATAATTGCGGCATGACTGCTGATCGCCGGGGGACCAATCAAATTTTAGGTGCCATCGTCTTTCTAACGATCGTGCTCGCAGCAGTCGCAGCGTTTCTAACTTCGACCCAGGATACTAAGGAATATGCGACATCAACTCCTGAGGGAGTTGTCCAGCTGTATTTGCGTGCAGTTATTGATGGCAAGCATGAAGAAGCAGTTAAGTATTTTTCGCAAAGTTCAACCTGCGATGCAACTGATATTGATCGCAGCTGGATGCCAGAAAACGTGCGAGTGAATCTGAGTGATTCTAGAATCGAGTCAGACAAGGCCTACATTGATGTTGCCGTTGATATTTCATCTGGGGGACCGTTTGATGATTACTATACGGAGAAACATACATTCCGATTGTCAAGAGAAAATGGAATCTGGAAAATTCTTGGAATTCCCTGGCCACTTTATTCCTGCGATGAGTTAAACAAATGATTTTTGGCTTTCTTATCCCACTTCTCTTCCTAGCAATAATTATTGTCGTGGCGCGAAAACTTTTTTCTCGTGATAGCCATGGCGTACCCAGCACTTTTTCAATTCGCAGACTTTTTCAGTATGCGCTGCTCTTTGGATTGCTGAGCGTCTCTGCTGCAGGTGTAGCGGGATTGATTGGTCGCTTATTTGATATCGGGCACGTTATTGCAGAAAGTCGTACCGACTTGGCTCGAGACATATCTTTCACCATCGTTGGTTTTCCACTTTATCTTTTGGTGGGTCGTTGGACTAAGAAGACTCTTTCTGATGATTCTTCAGAAAGACGTTCAGTTGCGTGGAATCTATATCTCAGCGTTGTCTCTTTAACCTCACTCATTACCTCTCTGACCGCTGCATACGGAATATTGATGTGGGCGCTGGGGGAAGAATCTTTTCGAGGGCAACAACTTTCGCGCTTATTGGTATGGGGCCTTATTTGGATCGTTCATTGGCAGCTCATTCGCGCAACGAGTCGAGATGAAGAGTCACGAGCGCACTATCTGGCAGGTTCGCTAATTGGTTTGGGAGTTCTTGCCGTTGGTTTAGCCAATTTGATATCAAGCGTCACTCAGCTACTCGTTGCCCAGGATGAAAAATCGGTGTTAATCGAAAGTTCAAATCCAACAATGCGTGCTTTGAGTCTCATCATCATCGGTCTTCCAGTGTGGTTTCAATATTGGTTACGAGTCGCGCAGAGTTTGAAACGAGAACTACTCTGGTTCTCCTACGTAATGCTTGTCGGAGTTGCAGGCGGATTCATTGCGCTCGTTGCATCCTCTAGCGTGGTTGTCTATGACAGCATTGTGTGGTTCTTCGGCGACACGGTGAGCGACATTGCGACGCAACATTTCAATGACTCAATCGGTGCATTAGGTTCAGGAATAGTTGGGCTTGGAGTGTGGTGGTATCACGCAGGCATTGTTCGTGATACTGATGAAACTGAAAGAAGTGAAGTCCGACGCGTGTACGAATACATTATTTCGGGTATCAGCTTGATTGCGGCAGCTGCAGGATTAATGATGATTATGGTGGCCATAATAGAAAGCGTCACGCCGGGTGAAGTAGTATCCACAACGAGTTCAACAAATACTTTGTTGCTAGCCGTTACTCTGATAATTGTCGGAGCTCCTGTTTGGTGGTTTTTCTGGAATCGAATTGAAGGCCATGTTGCAGTCGATGGACTTGAACAAAGCTCGCCAACTCGTCGCATATTCCTATTGATGCTTTTCGGTGTCTCATCGATTGCGGCTGTCGTTTCTGTTTTGACCGGAGTGTTTCTCTTCCTTGATGATTTGCTTAACAGCAAGTTGGGTTTAGAGACTGTTCGACAGATGCGCTATGCCTTAGCGATTCTGCTCGCAAATGCAGCCATTAGTTGGTATCACTGGAGCATTTATCGCCATGAACGAACAATCTCAATTAAGAAGGCTAAACGAGAGAAATTCGTTGTCTTAGTTGGTCCGCAAGATTCGACTATTGCGGAAAACATTGAAAGCGAGATTGGCGGGAAGGTCCAGGTCTGGGATTCAACTTCTGTCGACGGCATCAAATCTGGAGTAGATGGCGTTATGGATGGCTCGATACCTTGGGATAAAGATGCGGTCATCAAATTAATCGCCTCGATGCAGAGTGATGAAATTATGATTTTGAATGAAAAGAAGAAACTACGAGCTATCGCATTCAACCGCCAAGTTCATTAATTTAGTCGAGAAGTTTCCAGAATGATCTACAACGAACTCTTAAAAACAACTTTAGAACACTAGGACTTTGAAAGGTATGGCCAGTAATCAAGAGTGATCCAGCCACATTTGTCATAGAGAAACTTCCCGGCTGAACTCGCGTAAAGGAAGAATTCTTCTGCTCCCATATTTTTATGACTTTTCATAACGTAGGAAAGAAGTTCTTTTCCATATCCATTTTTTTGATGCTTAGTTGGCGTACCCATATTCCAGACTCCAACTGAGTTTTCATAAACCATTGCCGTTACTACGGAGACCATTTCGCTATCCTTAAAGAGACCATAAGTGTGATCTTTTTCGCTCACGCAGAACATTCTTGTCATATCCCGGACGACTTCCTCAGACATGCCATAAACGTCCATGTAGATCGATGAGGCAGTGTCGATATAACTTTGATCAAGACGCTGCACGGTCAGTTGAGTTCGAATATTGAAGCCATCAAGAGAATTATCAGCGCTCCACATCATGAAAGGCGTTGAACCTAAGTTCTTATAGCCATGCTCCGAGAATGAACTAAGTTGCGAAATGCCTGGTCCAACTAAACGAATATCAGAAGAAACCTTATTTTTCTCGAGAGTTTCTATTACTTCATCAACGAGACCTTTTCGAGAACTATGGATGATCACCCCATTCAACATTGCAAATCGGGAATCACTTGAAAATAGTTCCCATCCATCACCCTTGATATTGAGTGCGCCGGGAATGTTTTTATAGAAACCTAGTGACCCTGCATGACACTTCTTTAGATAAGCGAGCCGCGTCTCATAGCTCGTATTCATATTGCGAGTTTAAGGGATAGAAACAAAAACAGGGCCAAATACTTTGCCAGTGGGTTGTGACGGGATCGAACCGCCGACCCGGTGATTAAGAGTCACCTGCTCTACCATCTGAGCTAACAACCCGTTGATCCAATGTGCGACCAAGCGGGCACACTATAACCATTGGCGTGAGAGATACCAATTTCAAGTCTCAACCTATGAATGAGAATGGAATGAAGGAGAATTGAAGCGCTAAGGCGCTGTTTTGAGCGAGAATTGGGATATGTCCTCCCGTTGGCAGACCGCGATTGCAGGCGCATTAATTCTTGTCATTGCCCCAGTTGCGTCATCAACTCCTGAAATCTCAATAGCGAGTTTAGAACATGCAAAATCCGCATGGAGTGAATTTTCACTTCTGCCATCGTCTTCAGCTGCGACAGCGACTTCAGATGCGCTCACTACTCTTGAAAAGCTTCCAGTTAAAGGGCGTGCACCAAAAACGGGTTACTCGCGGAATCAATTCGGGCCACAATGGTCAGATGTGGATCGAAATGGCTGCGACACAAGAAACGATATTCTCAAACGGGACTTAACGGCGATTGTTGTTCGAGAGAAAACTCGTAATTGCGTGATCGAGAGTGGAATCTTGGAAGATCCATATTCGGGGGAGAAGATTGAATTTCAGCGCGGAGAGAAAACTAGTGCCTTAGTTCAAATTGATCATGTGGTCGCCTTGTCGAATGCTTGGCAGACCGGGATTTTTCAAGCAACCACGAAGGTTCGAACTGCTTTCGCGAACGATCCCCTTAATTTGATGGCAGTGAAAGGATCGCTTAATAGCCAAAAAGGTGATGGCGATGCCGCAACGTGGTTACCGCCGAATAAGGCTTTCAGGTGTGATTATGTGATACGTCAGATTCAAGTAAAGGCTAAATACGGATTGTGGGTTACTAATGCGGAGAAAGAAGCGATGCTGAGAATTCTGCGCGCTTGTTGACCTTGATTGGTTGTCAGCAACTGCAGCACCCGACGAGGTAGACTGTGCTTAAACATGGTGGGCGTAGCTCAGCTGGTAGAGCACCCGGTTGTGGTCCGGGATGTCGCGGGTTCGAGCCCCGTCGCTCACCCCACATTTATGTAATTTTCTCAATCTAATCTCTTCTATCCTTCATTCATGGCCGAACGCGATTTTAACCAAGAGATAGCTGCGATTAGCGCCACACTCAAATCTATCGAGTCGGTCTTGGATATTCCGCGTCTTATAAACCAAAAGAATGAACTTGAAGCGAAAGCTGGCACGCCCGATCTGTGGAATGATCCAGAGAATGCCCAGAAAGTAACAAGTGCGCTATCGAGAGTGCAGACCATCATCAATAAAGTCACAAGTCTTCGCTCGCGAATCTCAGATATTCCAATCATGCTTGAACTTGCAACAAATGAAAATGATGCATTGGCGAAAATTGAGGTAGAAAAAGAGTTGCAAACACTTTCTGAAGCAATTTCGGAATTGGAAGTTCAAACTTTGTTAAGTGGCGAATACGATCATCGTGATGCTTTGGTAACGATACGTTCCGAAGCGGGTGGCGTTGACGCAGCTGATTGGGCGGAGATGATTTCGAGAATGTACTTTAGATATTGCGAACGCCATGATTATAGTGTGAATGTTCTCGAAACTTCTTACGCGGAAGAAGCAGGGATTAAATCGACAACATTTCGTGTCTCTGGGGCATATGCTTATGGAACACTCTCAGTTGAACAAGGAACTCATCGCCTAGTGCGAATATCTCCATTCGATAGTCAGAATCGTCGCCACACTTCATTTGCGGGTGTTGAAGTTGTTCCGGTGGTGGATCAAAGCGACCATATTGATATTGATGAGAAAGATATACGTATTGACGTGTATCGCTCGTCTGGCCCTGGCGGTCAAGGGGTTAACACCACGGATTCTGCGGTTCGTATCACTCATATTCCCACGGGGTTTGTGGTGTCGTGCCAGAACGAGAGATCTCAAATTCAAAATCGTGCAACAGCAATGGCTGTCTTGCAATCAAAGTTGTTAGAGAAACGAAATCAAGAAGAGAGAGCGAGAATTGATGCACTTAGGGGTGATTCTGGTGGATCGTGGGGAAATCAGATACGTTCGTACGTCCTCCATCCCTATCAAATGGTTAAAGATCATCGTACAGAATTTGAAATGGGGAACACTCAAGCAGTGCTTGATGGAGAGCTCGATGGATTTATTGCTGCGGGCATACGTTGGAGGCTCGAAAAGAAATAGCGTTTTCAAATGTGTTGAGTCATATCTCGTGAAGCAAGTCGATATTCCGTAATACGCCATATCAAGGGGAGATCAACGTGCGTATGCATAATTGATCTGCGTGGATTCTCACCCTTTTTGCGCCGTTTAGGGGCGGGTTTCTCCTGAACTTTTACCCTTTTGCTACCTAAAATCACTCCCGTGATTCGCTTCGAGAACGTAACAAAGGTCTATGCGAAGTCCGATCGACCTGCATTGGATAACGTAAGTATCGATATTGAAAAAGGCGAATTTGTTTTTCTGGTAGGACTTTCTGGCTCAGGAAAGTCCACATTCCTTCGTTTGGTTTTGCGTGAAGAAAGACCATCATCAGGAAAAATTCACGTCGCGGGAAAAGATCTTGGCACTCTCTCTAATTGGAAAGTTCCTGAACTTCGCCGACAAGTTGGCACCGTCTTTCAAGACTTCCGCTTATTACCTAATAAAACAGTAGCTGAAAATGTCGCTTTCACTCTTCATGTTCTCGGCTTCTCCAAAAAAGAAATCGCGCGCGAAGTTCCAGAAGTACTCGAGCTTGTTGGTCTTGAAGATAAAGCTGATCGTAAACCAGGGGAACTTTCGGGCGGCGAACAACAAAGAGTTGCGATTGCTCGCGCATATGTAAGTAATCCTGCGATTCTCATTGCGGATGAGCCAACTGGAAATCTAGATCCGGCAACGTCGGTAGGTATTATGAAACTTCTAGATCGTATCAATCGCGAGGGAACGACTGTCGTGATGGCTACGCATGACGCGGGGATAGTTGATCAGATGAGGAAGCGTGTTATTGAGCTTGATAAAGGATTAGTTATCCGCGATCAAGTTCGCGGCGTTTACGGATACACGGGGTAACGATGAGAGCGCGATTTATTCTGAGTGAAGTAGGTATTGGTCTACGCCGAAATCTCACTATGACTTTTGCTGTCGTTATCACTGTAGCGATTTCACTTTCGCTCTTGGGAATTGGACTACTTTCAAATGCACAAGTTCGAGTTATGAAAGACTATTGGTACGACAAGATTGAAGTGTCGGTCTATCTTTGTGGATCTCTCTCGGATTCTCCTTCATGTGCGGGAGGAATGATTACACCTGCGCAACGTTTAGAGATCCAGACAGATCTTGAAGAATTACCTGTCGTAGATACCGTCTACTACGAATCTCAATCTGAAGCCTTTGAGCGTTTCCAAGAGAGATTTAAGGATTCAGCAATTTCGCAAAACGTGACTGCGGATCAACTTCCAGAATCATTCCGAGTGAAGCTGAAAGACCCTACTCAATTCGCGGTTGTACAAAGTGCGTTCTCGGGACGTCCCGGCGTTGATGTCGTACAAGATCAGAGATCAATTTTAGAGAAATTCTTTAGACTACTGAATGTATTGCGTGATGGCGCGCTTGCAATTGGTTTTGCCAGTGTTCTTACCGCTGCCCTTCTCATTAGTAACACTCTTCGTATCGCTGCATTCAATCGCCGTAGAGAAACTAACGTTATGAAACTAGTTGGGGCGAGTTCGTTTTCGATTCAGTTGCCATTCATCCTGGAAGGAGTTTTCTCTGCAATTCTTGGATGGGGATTTTCGGTGGGCCTCCTATCTGGTTTGAAAGTGGTAATTGATGATCGAATTGCACCCTTGCTCACCTTCACCAACTTTTTTACATGGAGTGACGTTTGGGTCTCTTCCGTATACTTATTGGGGACCGGGCTGGTTGTCTCTGCGCTCGCCTCAGTATTGACTCTCCGTAAATATCTGAAGGTTTAACTCGTACTCGTTTATCTCCTTCTCACTGCAAGCGCCCGAACATCTATCCATTTCTCGAAGAATTTGAACACGACCAATTGACTCAGTTACCTTTATCCACTCATGAGACTCGGCTACCACGGTCGAGCGGATAGCCATCGAGGTTCACCACGTGCCAGAAAAGAATTCGCGCAAACGTAAAAACGTCGCGAAGACACAGAATTTACCTCGTAAAAAAATCAAACGTGGAGAAAACAAACCCAATTCCTTAAATTCTGACGACAGTTCCACTGTTGGAATCAAACTTTCATCGAATCACCTATTGCCAACTCCTTCGGATCAAATGCCAAGTTCTTCCAAACGGGCAATCTCGATTTTAGTGAGACCTGATCTTTTGAGGCGCATTGTGATAGTTGCATCTTCCGGGACACTTCTCTTCGGTGCCGGTGTTCAAATTGGAAGTCAACATGGGACCTCAACAGTTAATCAGGCCATTGACTCAATTATCGATTCCGGAGCAAAAGATTTAGATCGAAAGATTTTAGAACGTGCAGCTATTGAGGGAGCTCTTAAGGCATCAGGAGATTTGTGGGCCAACTACTTTCCCAAAAGCGCACTAGAAGTTCTTGATGAACAAAGCTCAAATGTTTTCACTGGAGTAGGTGTCTGGCTCAATAAAACTCGTGGCGGGCGGATTCAAATTGCGTCAATTCAAGAGAATTCACCTGCAGCAACTTCCGGTTTAAGCGTGGGCGATCAACTCTTAGAAGTGAACGGGACTGATATTCGCGGGGCATCATTGACATCAGTTACTGCACTCATTCGTGGAGATATAGGAAGAAGAATAGAACTTCTTGTCTCTCGCGAAGAGAAGCAAATCTTGGTATCACTCTCATCAGAAAAAGTTACATTGAGTACGGTTAAAGCGAGTCAAGTTGGAACTAATGTAGCTTTAGTACAAATTAATTCGTTCAGTAGAGGCACATCTGATGAATTACAGAAGTCACTTTCAAAACTAAAGTATAGCTCCGGCGTTATTTTGGACTTGCGGAACAATCCAGGGGGTTTGCTTGAGGAAGCATTGCGAGTTTCACAATTGTTTATCAGTAACGGTATCATCGTGTCGTATCAAGTGAATGGCGAAGAGAAGTTATTCAAGGCAGAAAATACAAAACCAATATCCGCGCCCGTTGTAGTGATGATTAATAGAAACACCGCAAGCTCTGCAGAAATCGTAGCAAGCGCGTTTCAAGATAGAAATCGCGGCGTCATAATTGGAGAACGCAGCTACGGAAAAGGTTCAGTTCAAGAATTTGTTACTTTAGAGGATGGTTCGAAATTGGAACTGACAGTTGCGCGTTTTGTAACTCCATCAGGCAAAATAATTGATGAAGTTGGAGTTTCTCCAGACCTCGAAGTGTCATCCCGGGAAATCAATATGAAGGCTCTACAAATTCTTGGTGGTCTTGCGTCTCTAAGCACTAAGAAATAGCAATTAACTCGGCTTTAGCCAATTGCCCGATACCCTTGACTCATGGTCAAGGAGTTGGGTAAAAAACTTATCGCTCAAAATAAGAAGGGGCGCCACGACTATTTCATCGACGAGGTATTCGAAGCAGGTTTAGTCCTTTTGGGTACTGAAGTGAAGTCGCTCCGCGCTGGTCGTGCGACGTTAACGGATGGATATGCTGTGGTCGAAGATGGCGAGTTATGGCTTAGCGGTATTCATATCCCTGAGTACAACGAAGGATCTTGGACTAATCATGAACCAAGGCGGAAGCGAAAGCTCCTAATGAGTAAGCGGGAGATTTCAAAGTTAATTGGAATGCTGAAAGAGGGTGGAATGACCTTGATTCCATTGACTCTATATTTCAAGGATGGGAAAGCAAAAGTAGAAATGGGCTTAGCTCGCGGAAAGAAAGCACATGATAAGCGCCACATATTAATGGAAAAACAATCTAGCCGCGAGGTTGATCGTGAGTTAGCTCGTCGCACTTCGGGCAAGAGTGGGAAAATCCGCAACAATTTTGAGGATTAAGACAAAAACTTCTTCTAATTGTCTTAGAGATTTCATTCGAAATGTGGAATACGGGCGTTTCTGTCACTGTTCAACGTGACGTACAATTCTCCTTCAGCTTCTAATCCACGTTAACGCGGGGGTGAACGGTCTCGACTTCGATTGTTGAGCCAGGGGAAGCGGGCCGAGGAAGCCGGGATGATCTCGTAAACCACACAAACCCGTGCAACCAATTAGACGCAGATAAAACTTCGTCTGATTACGATCTCGCTGCCTAAGCGAGCGCTGTAATCCGTTGTCCTGAGCTTGCTCTCGCCTCAGGGTCCAACGTCGATAGAGGGCTTACTAGCCGATAGCGTTGTGACTATCGGTAAGGACATCTAACACAACTGCGTTCGTCGGTTACTTGTGTGCATGAGAACCGGGACAGAGAAAGCGATTAGCACACTACGCCCGTAGAAGCCCTGTAT
>Ga0208783_10000111_pt1 | contig 46818 bp, 37 predicted proteins | sample DEB19_08_DNA_2_FD_184529 | JGI IMG/M metagenome (GOLD analysis project Ga0208783, IMG submission 184529) | Aqueous microbial communities from the Delaware River and Bay under freshwater to marine salinity gradient to study organic matter... | ecosystem: Environmental > Aquatic > Marine >... | reverse complement strand
TTGCCAGGAGACGGGTATCCGCTCCGTGCTCACGACGGAGGTGATCCACTGGGCGCGGAGCAGCGTGCGGGAGTGCGCGATGGCCCGAACGCTCGCCTGGCATGCCGTCACCCATCGCACGCTCCCCAAGCACGTCGAGCCGGGGCTCGTGACGCTCCGATCGGGCCGGCCTCGGGAACACGGCCACGACGCGCTCGAACGCCTGGCGGCGGCGATCCGCGACCCCAACTTCCGCGTTTTCGCGGAAGGGAGCATGATCCACGTCGTGGGTGCGGGCCTTCATCTGCAGTCGGCCGATCCGTTCGCGCTGTTCGACGCGCTGGGGAAGGCCGGACGCCGCGACATCGATCCGAGCCACGCCTTTTACCTGGGCTATGAGATGGCCAAGGCGGTGACGGCCCTGACCCTCGGCAAGGACTACCGGCAGGATCAGCCGCTCGACTGGGGTCACCTCACGAGGGCCGAAATCGGTCACGGCCCCTCCCGGGCGGCTGCTCGCGTCGCCAGGACCGCAGGACTGGATGGAGCGAGCGGCGGCCACGAACCGACGAACGACGCATGACGCCCCATCACGCCACGTGTGCGGAAGATCCAGCCGACGGCGCTGGACGATCGTGGATCCGTGGCATCACGACCACCCCCTCCGGTGCCGTGGTGGCGGAGGCGGCCCGCGGCCTCGATGCCGTCACGGTGTTTCGTCACGTGGCACGACGGCCCCACGCCCTGTTTTTTGACAGCGCCGCGATCGACCGCCCCGCCGCCACCGCGCCGCCCGTGCGGCTTGGCCGATTCTCCTTCGTCGCCGCCGATCCGATCCATTCGTGGCGGGTGGATCGAGTCGCTCCATGGAGCGACACATGCCGCGACCTCGATGCCGTGTTTTCCGCGGCCCGTCGGCTGCTCGCCGATTGTGCGATGGCGACGATTCCGAACCTTCCGCCCTTCCAAGGTGGCGTGGCGGGGCTCGTGGGCTACGACTGCGGCCTTGCACGCCTCGGGCTCGAGCCTCCGCCCGCTGCGGCCGAGGAGCCGATCCTTTCGCTGCACGCCTACGACGTGGTGTTTGCGTATGACCACGACCGCGGCAGGGGCTGGTTCGTGTCGCAGGGAGTGCCGGCTCGGGATTCCTTGGAGCGGTCGCTGCTGGCCCGGGCGCGACTCGAGGCGTTTCTCGCGCCGTCCGCTGCCGACAGCGGTGAAAAAAATGCTCGGCCGCAACGCGTCGAGCCCACCGACCACCGCCATCCGCTGGAGGGCCGGCCGCACGTCTCCTCGACGCACTCCCGCGACACCTACGTCGCCATGGTGGCCCGAGGCATCGAGTCGGTGCGGGCGGGCGACATCTTCCAGGCCAACCTCGCCCAACGATTCACCACGGCGGCCGGCATCGATCCCGTCGCCGCCTATCTCCGGGCCCGCGAGGTGAACCCCGCCCCCTTCGCCGGCTACCTCGACACTGGCGACATGCAGGTGCTGAGCATGTCGCCGGAACGGTTTCTCCAGGTCACGCACGGCACGGTGCGCACCCATCCGATCAAAGGCACGCGGCGGGTGACCGACCGGCCGGAGGCTGATCTCTTCGCCGGCGACGACCTGGAGGCCAGCGCCAAGGATCGGGCCGAGAACGTGATGATCGTCGATCTCCTTCGCAACGACCTCGCACGGGTCTGCACCCCGGAGAGCGTGACGGTGGAGGCGCTCTGTCGGCTTGAACGCTACCGCTATGTGCAGCATCTCGTGTCGATCGTGGCGGGCCGACTGCGGGATGGGCTCGGGCCCCTCGACGCCTTCGAGGCCGCCCTTCCCGGCGGCAGCATTTCGGGGGCCCCGAAACACCGCGCCTGCGAAATCATCTCGGAACTGGAGGGGGTGGCCCGGGGCTCCTACTGCGGCTCGATCGGCTACGTGGGATTCGACGGCACCGCCGACTTCAACCTCCTCATCCGCACGCTCGTGGTCACGCCCGGATCGATCGCCTTCGCCGCCGGAGGTGGCATCACGGCGGCGAGTGATCCTTCGGCTGAATATGCCGAATCGCTCGCCAAGGCGGAGGGCATGCTCCGGGTGCTCGATGCGATCGGCGTGGGAGGTGGCCGCGCATGATCGTCGTCGTCGACAACCGCGACAGCTTCGTCTTCAACCTCGCCCGGCACTTTCGGCTGCTCGGCGTGGAGACGGCAGTGGTGTCGAGCCATGAGTCGTCGGCCCGCGATGTGCTCGCGATGCACCCCGCTGCGATCGTGATCTCGCCGGGCCCGTGCACGCCCGCCGAAGCAGGCTGCTCGGTCGATCTCGTGCAGCTCGCCATCGGACACGTGCCGATCCTGGGCGTCTGCCTCGGTCATCAGGTGCTCGCGGCAGCCACGGGGGCGCGGATCGTTCGCACCCCCGCCACACACGGCCGCACGAGCGACGTGCATCACGACGCGGTCAACCTCTTCGCGGGCATCCCCTCGCCGATGACGGCCTGCCGCTACCATTCGCTCGCCGTGGCGACCGGTTCCCTCGCCGAGGGCATGGCCGTGATCGCCACCACGGACGACGGCACGATCATGGCGATCGCCGACGAACGCCGCGTGGCCTACGGCGTGCAGTTCCATCCTGAGTCGATTCTCACGCGAAACGGATTCCGGCTGTTGGCCAACTTTCTCGTGGCCGCGGGCATCCCGCATCACGCCACACGCGTGGCGACGCTCGATGACGACGTGGCCAGGCAGGCCGCCCCCACGCCGCCGTTTGACGATCGTCCGGACGAGCACCGAGCGAGCCCGGTGGCCACGTTCTGACCTGGTTTGGATGCGTCGCGGACGCCAAACGGTTCAACGACCGCGTTCGCCACCGCGACCCGACTTGTTGCGGGCGTCGAGGTTGCCGGCGATCACGATCCCGATCGCCTCCACCCAACTCGGCACGTCAAGCACGGTGTTGAGCCCGCTCTCGGCGAGGATCTCGTCGTCTTCCGGCGCCCGAGGACGACGCTGGCCATCCTGGCCGGCCTCCTCGACGCCGAGAAACTCGAGGCCCTCATCATCCTCCTCGTGCCGACCGGCGACGGGCGTGAACGCATCACGACGGCCGCGGGAAAACGACGACGATCGTGTCTCACTGGAGGAACGACGGCGGGATCGCGACTTCGACTCGGATTCACGAGAACCCGACGGCTCCCGTTCACCCGACCGTGACCCACGCCGACGGCGACGGCGGCCCCGACGTTCGCCGTCGGCCGATCCATCGCTGCCCTCGCGGGACGCGGCGGGGCGATCGCCTCGACCGCGGGTGCCGCCAGATCGTCCCTCGCCGCTGCGGCCTTCACCGGCACGTGGCTCATCGGACGGCCGGCTGCCATAGGGGGCCGGCATCGGCTCATCGTCGTGGGCCTCACCCTCGCCAGACGGACGGGCAGTGGCTTCGCCCCCCTCGGTCGACGAACGGCCACGGCCACGGCCACCACGACGGCCACGGCGACGACGGCGGCGCGGACGACCTTCCTCATCACGGTCGGACGACTCGCCATCGCGGCGTTCCGATGATTCGGCAGAGGCGGGCTCCCCGACGGACGAGCCCTCTCGCGGGTCGTTGTCGCGACGGTCGTCACGGATCTCCCAGGCATCGTCGCGTTCGAAGCCGTTTTCGCGGGCTTCGCCGGAATCGTCGGCCGGCCGTGCGGCATCGACATCACCGCGATCCCGAGGAGCCTCACGATCACCCTCACGACGGCCACGGCCGCGGCCTCCGCGACGACCACGGCGACGGCGACGGCCGCCTCGCTCCTCGCTCCCCTCGCCTTCGGCGCGGGGTGGACGGTCGCCGGCAGGTTCAGTGGCATCGCCAGCCTCAGCCGCCGCAGGACGATCGTCGCGACCGCGGCGCGAGCGGCCGTCGCCTTCGTCGTCTCGGCGACGTCGCGGCTCACGGTCGCGATCGACCGGCCGCGACTCAACCGGCCGCGACTCCACGGGACGATCCTCCGCCACAGGGCGGGGAGCCGGACGGGGAGCAGGAGCCGGGGGCGGTGTCGGCGCTCCGGCCACGCCAAGGTCGGCGGCAAGCGAATCCCAATCACCACCACCGGCAGCCGGCTTCGGCCGGGCGGGGGGCTTCGGCTTCGCCTGCTGGCGGGGCTGCGAGGCGGCAGAACGCTGGGGCTGGTCGTCGACGGGCTTCGCGCCGAGCGATTCGGCGAGCGAGGCCCACGGGTCGTTGGAGCCGTGGTCGGGCATGGTCGGTTTCCGTGGCGGGCTGGGGGACGGCGACGGCAAACGGCCGTCGGGCGACGTCAACCCCGGTCCCCGGAGGATACACGAATCCCTCCGATCGTGGCAGACGCAGCCGCCCCCGGGGCCGCTGGCGGGCCATCTGGCGGCCTGCCGCGGCCCGTGAGCCGGAATCGCCGGGATCAGGGACGACGGGTGGCACTAAACTCGCGGATCATGCTGCCGTTGTCGGCCACCTCGAACAGCGGCCGATACGGGCTGGCCAGACCACGCCGCGAACGGCCGGCCGGGTAGTAGACGAGGTTCACACCGAGGTTCCAGGCGGCCGGCGCGAAGCTGGTCGTCACGCCGGTGCCGGTGATGTCGATCGTGCGAGTCTGGCCCGGGATGAGGTAGGTAAAGGTGCCTTCCATCGCCAGCGACCGGGCCAGCGGCGCCCTCAGGATCGAGCCGATGATGCCCTCGCCGTCACCCGTGCCACCGCCCCACACCTTCCACTCGTTGGCATCGCCAAACTGCAGTCGGTAGAAGCCCGTGTAGAGATCGACCGTGCTCGCCGTGCCGTTGATCCGACTGCGGCGGCCGAGTGAGCCGATCTGGTCGGTGATGTTGGCGGCACCCCAGAAACCGATCTCGTGGTAGCCCCACACGTAGCTGATCTCGGCACGGACCTGGGCGATGTCGGCGTTATCGAGCCAGCTGTCGCTGAGGTAGTCATACACCGCACCGCCCTGCAGGCCATGGCCTTCGAAGGCCCTGGTAAAGAAGCCGGTGGTCACGAAGTTTTGATCGCGGGCATTCTTCCGGAAGATCGAATCGCCCACCTGAATCTGTGCCGGCTGGAAGTTGGTCTGCGTGCCGCGCCAGCCGATCTGCCAGCCGACACCAAACGCATTCCAGAACGGCATGGCCCAGTTGAGGTATTCGTTCGTGCCGTAGTTGCCATGGATGCCAAGATTGGTGTCGTTGGTGAACGCCGTGACGCCGGCGCTCGCGGTGAAGTCGCGATACCACCTCCAGCCGTAGTAGGGCTTGCCAAACCGACGCAGCCAGGCGCAGAACCGGCCGCTGTGGTGGCAGAGGGGATCGTCGTCCTCGCAGGCATACGGGTCGTCGAAGAAGGACTCGACGTGGAGCTGAGCGGGATAGTCGCCCATCAGAAGTCCGGCGTCGCCCATCATGGAGCCGTCGTCCATCATCGAGCCGTCGCCCATCGGCATTCCGTCCATGCCCATCGAAGGATCCATGCCTTCAACGCCGGGATCGAAGCCGTCCATCGAGATCGGCGCATCCCCGTCGGACGACGGCGGCGTGGCGATCGTCTCGGGAGCCACGTCGGCCGCCGAGGGAGCGTCGGCCATGGCGGGCGACGACTGGCTCGCCTCCGTCATCACGGAGGGCAGGCCGTCGGCGTTCATGGCGATGCGGTCGATCCGCGGCCGGGCGCCGGGCGTGGCGGAGTAGCGGGGAGCGATGCCGCCGCCGAGGCGTTCGTTGCCCGCCGAGGTGAGCTGGAGCGCCTCGGCCCGCTGCTGCATGGCGACCGCCTGCTGGCCTTCGGGGGCGAGGATCGGACGCGAGGCATCCCCCTTCGGCGTCCGCATGGTCATGCCGAACACGCGATTGGGATCGCTGGTGTCGAACACCCGCTGCATGGGACCGGCGATCCGGTTGGGGCTCGACCAGTCTGACGACGGGGCAGCCGCGACCGGACGCCGCGCCGGCTGACGGTTCTGCGGCGCGCGGGCAACCTGCTTCGGCACTTCGTCGGGGAGCACAACCGCAGCGGGCGATGCGGCCGGTGCCTGCATCGCGGCCGAACGACCGGCAACTGGTTCGATCCGCTGCGGCGCGGCGGGATCCTCGGAGGTGCCCTGGGATGCGGCCCGATGGGGTGTCCACTGGAGCTGCGACTCGGCCGCGAAACCTGCCGGTGCCGCCACCACCGCCAGAACGGCGACAGCCCGGGCCACGACCAAGAAACGTCGACTCGTCTTCATGCCTCGACCTCCGATTCACGTTGCCCGACCGGTCGATGGACCGGCAGTCTCTTCTCAATCGGAATCGGTATCGTCACCGGCAGGGTCGCGACTTTCGTCAAAATCCACGCGACCGGCAGACTTTGCCTACTTTGCCTGAAGTGCGTCGGCGAGATCGTCGCGGAGATCCTCGAAGGCCTCGAGGCCGACCGACAGCCTGATGAGCCCATCGGCGATGCCCACCGCCCGACGCGCCTCGGGCGCGTACGACCCGTGCGACATCATCGCTGGGATTTCAATGAGCGATTCCACCGCCCCGAGGCTCACCGCCAACTGGAACAGACGCGTCGACTCGACCACCCGGCGGGCTTCCGCCACGCCCCCCTTCACCTCGAAACTCACGATCGTGCCGCCAGCGGCCATCTGCCGCATCGCCAGGGCGTGCCCCTTGTGGCCGGCGAGCCCCGGATACAGCACGCGGTCCACGGCCGGATGCTCCACGAGCCACTCGGCAAGATGGAGGGCCGTGGCCGACTGGGCGAGCACCCGAAGTTCGAGGGTTTTGAGTCCACGCGAACAGAGAAACGCCTCGAGCGGCCCCATCACGGCGCCGGTGGCGTTTTGAAGCCAATGCAGCCGGGTGCCCAGTTCCGCATCGCGCACCACGAGCGCGCCGCCCAGGAGATCGCTGTGCCCGCCGATCGACTTCGTGGCGGAGTGCATCACGATGTCGGCCCCGAGTTCCAGCGGCCGCGACAGCGCCGGCGTGGTGAGCGTGGCATCGCAGGCGAGGAGCGCACCGGCGGCGTGGGCGATCGACGCACACGCGGCGATGTCGGTGATCGTGAGGAGCGGGTTGCCCGGCGACTCCACCCACACGAGCTTCGTCTTCGGGCCGACGGCGGCGGCGACGGCATCGGTGTCGGAGGTGTCGACCGCCCGCACCACGATCCCCTTTTCCGCGAGCACCCGGTTGAACAGCCGCCAGGTGCCGCCATAGATGTCGGTGCCCGTGACGATTTCGTCGCCGGGCGCCAAAAGCATCGTGGCGCCGTGCGTGGCCGCCATGCCCGAGGCGAAGGCGAGGGCGCGAACGCCGCCGTCGAGATCGGCAAGCGTCTTCTCGAAGGCATGCCGAGTGGGGCTCCCCGTGCGTGCGTAGTCGTAGGCCGACGTCATCGAGGCGTCCGGCTGCACGAAGGTGCTCGCCACATGAAGCGGCGGCACCACCGCCCCCGTCGTGGGGTCGTGCTCCTGACCGACGTGGATCGCCCGCGTGCGAAACCGCATGGAGGTGCCTACGTGCGATCGAGGGCCTGCGCCAGATCGGCGATCAGGTCCTCGGCGTCTTCGATGCCGCAGGCCATGCGGATCATGTTGTCGGCGATGCGGAACGACGCCCGCTCGGCCGGCGAATAGTTCCAGTAGCTCATCACGAGCGGCTGCTCGATGAGCGACTCGACGCCGCCGAGGCTCGGCCCGATCCGCGGAATCCGAACGGCATCGACGACGTCGGCCGTGCGCCGCCAGTCGGCGTCTTTCACGAAAAACGTCACGAGTCCACCGCAGCCTCGCATCGTTCGCTTCGCGACGGCGTGGTAGGGATGGCTCTCAAGCCCGGGATAGAGCACCCGCTCGACGCGGGGATGGCCCTCCAGAAACCGCGCGACGGCGAGGCCGTTGGCGTTGTGCCGCTCCATCCGGAGGGCCAGGGTTTTGAGGCCGCGCTCGAGGAGGTAGGCGTTGTGAGGCGAGTTCACGCCCCCCATGATGCCGCGAAGGGTGCGAACCGGCTCGAGCAGTTCCTTCGAACCGATCACCACGCCGGCCAGGAGGTCATTGTGGCCGCCGAGATACTTCGTAGCCGAATGGAGCACGAAATCGACCCCAGCGGCGAGTGGCGTGAGGTTGTAGGGCGTGCAGAGGGTGGCATCGATGAGCGTGTGCACCCCGCGGCGGCGGCCAAGATCGGCAAACCGCTCGATGTCGATCACGCTCAGGTGCGGGTTGGTGGGCGACTCGCTGACCAGGAACTTCGTCTGCGGCGTGATGGCCGCCTCCATCGCCTCGTAGTCGGCGGTGATCACCTCGCGAAAGCCCACGCCGAAGCGGGTGAGGTGCCGACGGCAGAACTCGCGGCTGCGATGGTAGCACTCGTCGAAAAACACGATCTCGTCGCCGGCGCTGCAATGCGCCATCAGGAGCCCGACGAGTGCCGCCATGCCACTGGAGAAGAGGGCCGCCGCCTCGCCTCCTTCGAGCGCCGCGAGCTTGTCTTCGACGACCCGCTCGCCGGGATTGCCGTAGCGGCCATACTCCTCGCGAAGCTGCTTCTGCTCGATGAAGTCGACGATCGCCTGGGTGTCGGCAAACGTGTAGGTGCTCGAGGCGAAAATCGGGTCGGTGATCGAAAACCCGGGCTTCTGGCGAGCCTCGCCCGCGTGCACAGCCACCGTGGAGGGGCCGCCTTGGCCGGTCGAGGCAGACGGCGACCGAGCCGGATCTGGGGCGTTGGTCGTGAGCATGCCGATTCCTGCCGACGGGTCTGGGCGACGTACCGCGGGGAGTGTAGTCGCGGACCCGCGGTTCTTCCAGTAAAAGGGTGTCATGCGCCGCCGCCGAAAGGATTCCGCTGCTTCCCCGCCCGCCCCGAGGCCCCTCACGCCCCCGCGTCGGGTGTTCGTCACGCTCGCATCCCTGGCCGCCGCCACGGTGATGGTGCGAGCCGGACTCCTCGAGCCGCTCGTCGGGAGCGTGGTCGATGCCGCCGTTCGCAACATCATCACCCTGATCCTGGTCTTCTCGGCGGCGATGTCGGTGCTCGGCTGGTTTGTGCTGGAGAGCGGCCACTCCACGCGGGCCAAGCGGCTGGTGCTCGGTGGGCTGGTCGGCCTCGTGGCGGTGGCGTGCGCCGTGCTTCGGATCGAGCGGGTGTCGGGCGACCTCGTGCCGCAGTTCATGTTTCGATGGACGCCGTCTCGCGACCGACTCCTGCCCGACGTGACGGCGTCGGCCGAGGCGTCGGCCGGTTCCTGGGAGGCAACCCCGAGCGATTTTCCACGGTTCCTCGGCCCGACCGGGTCTGCGGCCATCGAGGCGCCGGAGCTCGACCCCGACTGGAAAGCCCATCCGCCATCACCGCTGTGGCGCCGGCCGATCGGTGCCGGCTGGAGCGGCTTCGCCACCTGCGGCGAACATGCCGTCACGCTCGAACAACGCGGCGACGACGAGATCATCTCATGCCAGGCGATTCCGACCGGCGCCGTGGAGTGGACGGTTTCCGTGAGCGGACGACACGAAACCGTGCTCGGGGGCATCGGCCCCCGCTCGACCCCCTCCATCGCCCATGGCACGGTCTACGCCACCGGTGCCACCGGCTGGCTTCATGCGATCGACGGATCGACCGGCCGCGTGGTGTGGAAGCAGAACGTGCTGAAGGATCTCGGAATCGATCCCGACGCCCATGCGGCGGCGGTGGCCTGGGGACGTGCCGGCTCACCGCTTGTCACCGACTCGCTCGTGATCGTGCCGGGCGGCGGCCCCACCCGTGACGGCGGGGGGGTGTCGCTGGCCGCGTATGACAGGCTCACCGGAGCCCGCGCCTGGACCGGTGGCGACCAGCAGATCAGTTACGTGTCGCCCCAGCTTGTGTCGATCGGGGGCCGCGAGATGGTGCTCACGGTGAACGAGTCGAGCGTGGCGGGACACGATCCGATCGACGGCACGCAGCAGTGGCGGTTTGACTGGCCGGGTCACTCCAACTCCGACGCCACCTGCTCGCAGCCCCACCTGCTCGACGACGGACGCATCTTCATCTCGAAGGGGTATGGCATCGGCGCCGCCCTGTTCGCCGCCGCCGACTCCGATGCCCCCGAGTTCTCGGCCGTCTGGCGGCAGCCCTCGTCTCTCAAGACGAAGTTCACCAACGTGGTCATCCACGAGGGCTTCGCCTACGGTCTCTCCGATGGCGTGCTCGAGTGCGTGTCGCTCGCCGACGGCACGCGGCAGTGGAAGGGCGGCCGCTACGGTCAGGGGCAGGTGCTCCGCGTGGGCACGCTGCTCCTCGTGCAGGCGGAATCGGGCGAGGTGGTCGCGGTCGGCTGCTCGCCGGCGAGGCATGCCGTGCGAGGCCGCTTCGAAGCTCTCGGGGGCCAGACCTGGAACAACCTCTGCCTGTCGGGCGATCGGTTGCTCGTGCGCAACGCCGAAGAGGCCGCGTGCTACCGCCTGCCTCTGGCGACGGGTGCGACACCATGAACGGGGTGGATGCATCGGCCGTCGATATCGATCTCACAGATCGCACCGCCCTGGTGACGGGCGCCACGCGGGGCATCGGCCGTGCGGTCGCCCTCGAACTGGCCGCCGCTGGAGCGCGGGTGGCGATCCACGGCCGGTCGGCCCCGGCGGCTGTCGAGGTGGCTGGTCGGCTTGGAGACCGTCACGCCGGCACGTTCCTCGCCGACCTGGCCGAGACGGGAGCCGCCGACCGCCTCGTGGCTGAAGTGACGGCCGCCCTTCCCACGATCGACACCGTGGTGCTCGTGGCGGGTGCCGACGTGCTCACCGGAGACGCGGCCCATTGGGCCTTTCGCCGCAAACTCGACACGCTCCTGTCGATCGACGTGATCGCCACGATGGAAATGGCCCGTGGCCTCGGCCGCTGGATGGCCGCCCGCGACGGCGGCACGGTGGTCACAATCGGGTGGGATCAGGCGGCCGTCGGCATGGAGGGCGACAGCGGCGAGCTCTTCGCGGCAGCGAAGGGAGCCGTGATGGCCTTCACCCGGAGTGCCGCGCGATCGCTCGGCCCGAAGGTGCGGGTCAACTGCGTGGCGCCCGGCTGGATCAAGACGGCCTGGGGCGAACACGCCAGCGAAACCTGGCAGCGACGGGCCGTGCGGGAAAGCATGCTCGGCCGCTGGGGCACGCCGGAGGATGTCGCCCACGCGGTGCACTTCCTCGTGTCACCGGCCGCCGGCTTCATCACGGGTCAGGTGCTCCCCGTGAACGGTGGCTTTCGCCGCGCCTGATCATTTCGCCCGCTCACACGGGGCCATCATCTCAACGCGGCGGCCAACGATCGTGTTCCCGCCGGTCGAAATGAAAAATGCCCCGGCGTGAGCGAGCGAGGCGGATTGCCCGCCCACGCCAGGTGGGGCATCCTTCTGGATTCGGGCCGGGCGGGGCACGCTGGCTGTCGCCAGCCACCCTGCTCCGGCCGTGTGGCTCAGTGAATCACCGCCTTGCCGCTGCCAAGATCGCTCGAAGCGATCCAGCCCGAGGGGTAGGCGAGCATTCCGTGTTCATGCATGTCGAGCCCCTCAATTTCTTCCTGGGTCGACACCCGCATGCCGATCGTCGCCTTGATCGCGAGGAACATCGCCATGCTGAGCCCGAATGACCAGGCGAAGGCGATGACGACGCCGAGCAGCTGGATCATCAACTGACCGGCACCACCGCCGTTGACGAGCCCCAGGTCGCGGTGAAAGAGTCCGACCGCGAGCGTGCCGAGGGACCCGCAGACTCCGTGCACCGACACGGCACCGACCGGATCGTCGATGCCGAGGCGGTCGATCGCCAGCACGCTGAGCACGACCACCACGCCGGCGATCAGGCCGAGCAGACCCGCCTGCGGCACCGGGATGCAGTCGCACCCCGCCGTGATGGCGACGAGGCCAGCGAGCGCCCCGTTGAGGGCGAAGGAAACGTCAGGCTTCTTGAAGAGCAGCCACGACATCACCATCCCGCCGATCGATCCGGCGGCGGCGGCGATGTTCGTCGTCACGGCGATGAAAGCGAAACTGCCTCCCTTGACGCTGGTCGTGCTGCCTGGATTGAAACCAAACCAGCCCAGCCAGAGGATGAACACGCCGAGGGCTGCAAGCGGCAGGGAGTGCCCCGGGATCGCCTGGGGCTTGCCACCGACAAACTTGCCGATCCGGGGACCGACCACGATCGCGCCGGCGAGGGCAGCCCAGCCGCCGATCGAATGCACCACCGTCGAGCCGGCGAAGTCGAGGAAGCCCTTCGCGCCGAGCCAGGCTTCATTCACCGCGGTGGCGCCGTCGGGCTTCCAGAGCCCGCCCCACACCCAGCCGCCAAAGATCGGATAGATCACGGCGGTCATCACGATGCTGTAGACCAGATAGGCGGAAAACTTCGTCCGCTCCGCCACGGCTCCCGAAATGATCGTGGCAGCGGTGGCGCAGAACACCGTTTGAAACAGGAGGAATGCCCAGCCCCAGTTCTCCGAGCCGGGGCTCTGGGAGCCGGCGTCGAACATGAAGTGATCCATGCCCATCCAGCCCCCCTTCGTGGCGCCAAACATGAGCCCGAAACCGACGAAGTAGAAGGCGATGGTTCCAATGCCGAAGTCCATCAGGTTTTTCATGATGATGTTGCAGGCATTCTTCGCCCTGGCGAAGCCCGTTTCGACGAGTGCGAAACCAGCCTGCATGAAGAACACGAGAAAGGCCGCGATGCAGGTCCACAGGATGTCGGTGTCGGCCCGAAGTGCCTCGAGCGTATCGGCAGGCTCGGCGACGGTCTCGATCACGGCGTCCACCGCCACCGCATCGTCGGCCACCGCGTGTTGAAGCGTGCCGCCTGAGAACCCGATCCCCACCGCCACCAGCATCGCGATGGCCGCGCACCGCTTCATCGTCGTTTGATTGAGAAAGCCCATGTCCGCCTCTGTGTTGAAACAACGTCGTGCGAGGCACACCGCTCATGCCTCGCTGCGTACCGTGCTTGCAAAACCCATGCCAGCAGGCGTGTCTCATTCGCGTGACAGAACGCCCACGCTCCCTCCCTCGGCCAAAAAACGGAACAATTTTCATGGCCGCCATCGCCGCGACTGGAACCACACGTCAGGCCGCCGCGCGCCGTGATTCACAGCAATGGAGCGCCGAACTGCCTCGCAGCCGCCCAGCAAACAGGCAGGGAGTGATGCATCGCGCGTCAGCGGACGCGGTGCAGGAGCATCCGCATGGCTACTTGAGCGAAATCGTGCGGGCGAGCGGCCGCAGGATCTGCTCCGTCACGCAGGAATCGACCACGTCGCGGGCCAGTTGGGCCAGCCGGTCCATCGCATCGACGTAGGTCGTGTCGGGATCGAGGCTTCCATACTGCCGAGCCGTCACGTAGACGCTCAGTTGCTCCTCGTGGAACTCGCCGGTCCGCACCTGGAAGGCGTTGGTGCGGGTCTCGGTGCTCACCCGCACCTGGATCCGGCAGTCTTCATCGAGGGCGATGGTGAGGGAGGGCTCGTAGTTGATCACGCGGGCACCGGGGGCATCCCCCAGCCGCTCGAGCGCCGGACCGATGCCCAGGGCCTCCGCCAACAGCGCGTTGTGGTTGCCACGGTAGGCAAAGTCGAATCCAAACAGCACGTCGAGCGCCTCGCAGTCGAGCGGGCTGACCGACAGGAACGACGGGGCGAGATCGAGCACGAGGCGGTGCTGCTCCAGCGCCGCCTCCACCGACGAGGGGTTCACCTGCCCCGAGCAGAGACGCTTCGACTCCACGGCGGCCCACCGGTAGCGGCCCTGGTCCTTGTCCTCCTCCAGAACGTAGTCGCGCTTGTCGCGGCAGTAAAACTTCCGCATCGTCGGGAACCGCTTCTGGACCCGCTCGAAGTAGTGGAGGATCGTTTCCCGCTGGGAGGGCAGCTCCATCTCCGTCGCGAGATTCACGTTGACGTAAAAGTCATCGGCGAGCGACGAGTAGGGAGTCATGGCGAAAGAGGGCCTCCTCGAGACGGGTCGGACGTCGGAGTATACCAGCCCCATCCGTGCGATTCCCGAAGGACCCCGCGGCCTTCCCGGCGAGGACTGGCACGTGGCGGAGCCAATCGGCATAATCGGAGCCGTCATGGGGGGAGTTCGGCTGGGGCCGCACTGCCCCCCGGGCTCCTCGCCACGAGTTGAGAGCCCACGGAATGCCTCCCACCTCCGATTCTTCCGAGATCCCTGCTGACCGCCTCAGCGTCGAGAAACGCTCGGATGGTGCGGTGGTGGTTCGCGTGAAGTCGGAAGGTTCGGCGGAGAATCGTCTCCCCGACGCGGTGTTTTCCTTCCGGTGCGGCGACCCGCAGTATGCGTATTGGCTGTCGCGGCTTTCGACACCGCCCCGCCCCTGACCACGCGCACGCCTCCCACCGTCGGCGGGCGAGCGAACCGACGTTGTCTGGCCTACTCGTCCCGTGAACTGGCGATCAGCGCGATGAACTCGCGGTTGCTCTTGAACTTCGCCAGCTGCTTCGTGAGCTGCTCCATGGCATCGACGTGGTGCATCGAGGAGAGCGTCCGCCGCAGCATGTTCACGGCGTGAAGCGTGTTGGGGTCGAGAAGCTTCTCCTCGCGTCGGGTGCCCGACTGGGAGATGTCGATGGACGGCCACACGCGGCGGTCGGCCAGTTTGCGGTCGAGCACCAGTTCCATGTTGCCCGTCCCCTTGAACTCCTGAAAGATGAGCTCGTCCATCCGACTGCCGGTATCGACGAGGGCGGTGGCGACGATCGTCAACGAGCCCCCCTCTTCGAACACACGGGCCGTCGCAAAGAGCTTCTTCGGGATATCAAGGGCCTTGATGTCGACGCCGCCCGACATGGTGCGGCCGGTATTGCCGACCCACTTATTGAACGCACGGGCCATGCGGGTGATCGAGTCCATCAGCAGGAACACGTCCTTGCCCGACTCCGCCATCCGCTTGCATCGCTCCACGACGAGCTGCGAGAGCCGCACATGGCTCTCGACATCGCAGTCGAGGCTGCTGGCGAGCACCTCGCCCTTCACGCTCCGTCGCATGTCGGTGACTTCTTCCGGCCGCTCGTCGATGAGCAGCATCACCAGGCTCAACTCCGGATGGTTGGTCGAAATGGCTTGCGACACCTGCTGCAGGAGCACGGTCTTTCCGGTTCGCGGCGGCGCCACGATCAGCGCCCGCTGGCCCTTGCCAAGCGGCGTCAGCAGATCCATCACGCGGGTCGTGATCGGCTGCTGTCCGGTTTCGAGACGGAGCCAGGTTTCGGGATTGATCGGCGTGAGCTGATCGAACGTCTTGACGTTGATGTACTCGTCGGGAGGCATGCCCTCCACCGATTCGATCTCACGAACCCGCGGCCCCTGCTGGCGACGGCCCGGCTGCACGAGCGCTTTGATGTACACACCTTCGCGTAACCGGTGGCGCTCGATCATCGCCGCGGGCACGAAGGGGTCGGTGCGCTCACGCGTGTAGTTGGTTTCGACGCTGCGGAGGAATCCGTAGCCGTTGGGGTGCATTTCGAGCACGCCTTGGCCCGGCTCCAGCGGGATCGGCTCGCCGTTTTCGTTGACCTCGGGCTCCGGCTCCGGCGGCCTCATGCCCTCGCTGTCCATGCCCACGGCCCCGGCGCCCGCCTGAGGCGGAGCCCCGCCGCCACCTCCGCCTCGGCGATATCGACGACGACGGCCGTAGCCACCGCCTCCGCCACCCTGGAATGGCTGGCCGCCACCCTGGCCCTGACCGGGGGCAAAGCCTCCCTGTCCCTGACCCTGACCGCCAAAACCACCGGGACGCCTCGATCGCCTACGCTTCGACATGGATGCTGAGAACCCCTGGACCCTGACTGCGGGAAAATCCCGAAAAAAACGCGACTGCTCACAAACGTCTCAGAAAACGCCGGCCCAGAGGGCGACTGCCCTCGACACGGACGGCGCTCAAGATCCCCGGCTCAGATGCACCGCTTTCGCACGGGATTCGGGCCACACACGACCCGGGTCCTGCATCAAGCCCGCGAAAACGGGCCCCGAAAACGATGCCGTGAAAGACACGGCACTCCTGAAACGCGATCGCGGCGTGAAGCCCCAGACCAGCGGAACACTGTGTCTGGGCAGGGACCGAACTGGACCCTCACCCCTTTTGCCGCAACCCGCCTCAAACGCTGCTGAGACGAAGTTCCTGCGACGAACTCTCCGAAACAGCTCAAAATCCGTTTCGGAATCGCCGTTCACGACGATAAGGGAATTATCAGTGCCGCCTCCGTTCTTGTCAAGGAGGCCGATGGCTAGCCCTCCCAAGGCCGATTCTGCCGTCAAACAACCGAGGATCCCCAGATCCGCAGGCCGATGCCCCGATCCTGGAGGCCCGGGAAGCCTGCGGAATCTATGACGGACGTCGGTTTTTTCGGTGCGACTCCTCCTCCCGTTTCAACCGATACAGAAGGACGGGTCGTCCCAGGGAGGGAGCGGGTGTCTATCCCACGGGGCCCCAGCTGCATCATCGAGACGCTCGAAGCGAGACCGGAACCATGCCTCGGTACATCCCCTGTTGTTCGATCCGTGTCCGACAGAGCGGCCGATTCCTCGGCCGCGCCGCCCCAGCCCTCGTTCTGGCCTTGCTGGCTGGATCGTCATGGGCTGCCATCCCGTGGCATGCCGACATGCAGACGGCCCGGACGGCATCGAACGCGAGCCGAAAGCCCGTCTTCGTGGTGTTCACGGCATCGTGGAGCCCCGAATCGACCGCCTTCGAACAGCGGGTGCTCGCATCACCGGAAGCCGAATCGATCGTGACCGCCTGCTTCGAGCCGGTTCGTGTCGACGTGGATCAGCGGCCGGGACTCGCCAAACGGCTCGAGGTGGCGCATGTTCCCTCGGCATGCGTGCTGGGCGCCGATGATGCCGTGCTCGCACGGTTTGACTGTCCAGAAACCCCCACCGCCTTCATCGCCGCCGCGGCCAAGGCGGGACAGGACGCAGCTGCCCGTGCCGTGCCGCAGTCACCCGCGCTCGATGCCGCGCTGGCGACAGGTGGCATTCAGCCGGTCGCGCAGCCCGTGGCGACTTCAACGAGCCCATCTCTCGAACAGCCATCGCCGCAGGCTCCACCATCGCCCACCGCGACGGTGGCTGCCGTGACGGACACGCCCGTGGCAATCCAGATGACCCCGCCCCCGACGCAGCCCATGGCCGCGATGCAGGCGGCCGCCCCGCAGATTCCGCCGCCGTCCACACCATGGCTCTCGCAGCCAGTCTCGGCGTCACCGGCGGCAACGGTGCCCTCGGCGGGCGCGCTGCCCGAAGAGCCCGAGGCCTCTGCGACCGTGACGGATCTGCCAGCCACCAACCGCGCCGACACGGCCGAAGCCGCAGCGCCCAAGTCGGGCTGGTCCACGTTCGTGGAAACGATGCAGAAGCCGTTCGCATCGTTCACCACCGCGAAACCCAAGGCGATTGAGCCACCGACGCTTCCCCCTGCCAAGCCGGAATCACCGCTGGCGGCGATCGTCCCCACGAAGCCCACGGCTCCTGAGAAACCAGATCCGCACGGCTCGATGCCGCTGGGACTCGAAGGCTACTGCCCCGTCACCCTGGCCGACCGAAACGTGTGGGTCGAAGGGCGGGCCCAGTGGGGTGCCCGGCATCGCGGCCGCACGTATCTCTTCGCCGGCCCCGAACAGCAGCAGGCGTTTCTCGCCAATCCCGATCGCTACGCGCCCGCCCTGTCGGGCGACGATCCGGTGGTGGCCCTCGAACACGGACGCAGCACTCCGGGCCGCCGAGCCTACGGCGTCACCTACCAGTCGCGAATGTATCTCTTCTCATCCACCGACACGCGAGCGGCGTTCGCCGCCAATCCCGAGCGTTACACCAGCGGCGTGATGCTGGCGGAACGTCCCGTGCCGATGGACGTGACCCGGCGGTATTGAGATGTCGGTGTTCGGTGAGTTCGCCATCCTTGCGGCGATCGTGGCGCTCGCCGGCGTGGTGCTGGCGACCGCCGCCGACGGGATCGCCGAGGCAACGGGACTCGGGCGGCTGCTCGTGGGCAGCCTCCTTCTGGCTGCGGCCACATCCCTTCCCGAACTCACTGTCGACATCGCGGCCGTTCAAAACGGCCATCAGGATGTGGCCGTTGGCGATCTGTTCGGCAGCAGCCTGATGAACCTGCTCATCCTCGCCGGGATCGACCTCGTGCAGCGAACCCGCGGCCGCCCCATGCTTTCGCGAGAGGCCGCAGCCCACGCCCTTCCAGCGACACTCGGCATCGCGATGACGGGCATCGCCGCCATGGCCGTGCTCACCGCAGGTCGACTGCCGAATGCCTCCCTCTTCGACATCGGCGGCTGGTCATGGGCCCTCCTGATCGCCTACCTCCTCGGATTCCGCACCGTGTATCTCGACCAGCGGATCGCCGCTCGCACGGCGAGCGAGGCCGAGCCCTCCCCGATGGCCCGCCGCCCGTGGCCGCTGGCGCTCTCGATCGCTGGCTTCGCCGGTGCCGCCGCCGTGCTCTGGGTCGCCGGCCCGCGATTGGCGGAAGCGGCCGCCACCGTCGCGGATCGCACCGGTCTGGGCGGCACGTTCGTCGGCACCACCCTTGTGGCACTCACCACCTCGCTTCCGGAACTCGTCGCCGCGGTGGTGGCCGTTCGGGCCGGGGTTCCGGACCTGGCGATCGGCAACACCTTCGGCAGCAACGCCTTCAACATGGTGCTCTTCGTGCCGCTCGATGCCTGTCACCCGGGGCCGTTGTTCGCCGCCGTCTCTGCCAGCCACGCGGTCACCGGACTCGCCGCCATCATCGCCACCTCGGTGGCCGTGCTCGGACAGCTCTACCACGTGGAGCGGCGACTCCCCATCTGCGAACCAGATGCCTGGCTGGTGCTGCTGACCGTTCTCGGGGCACTCGCTCTCGTCTATCGACTTTCGTGACTGCCGGCCGGATAATTCAGCCGGCATCGAACGACCTGCGGCCCGTCCGGGAGTCTTCTCATGATCAAGCGACTGCTCGTTGGCCTCGGCACCACCCGCACGGCTGCATCGGTGACGGCGCATGCCATCGACCTGGCCCGGGCGCACGGCGCGGAGCTTCTCGGCGTGACGGTCACCGACACCGTTCGACTCGACTGGGTCGGCCCGAGGCCGATGGGCGTCGGGGTCGACGAGGCGTCGGCCGAACTCCGCAGGGAACGGCACGCCCGGGTGGATGCCGACATCGCCTCGGCCCACACGGTGTTCGCAAACCGCTGCCGTGCGGCGGGGGTGGCCCACAGCATCACCGACGAGGTGGGGGATCCGTTCGAGATCGCCGCCGACCTCATTCGGTATCACGACATGGCGGTGTTCGGACTTCAGGATCTCTTCGAACACGCCGTCGTCCCCGAGCCTGCCGATGCCCTGGAACGGCTGATCGCCTCGGGCGTGCGTCCCATCCTGGCCGTCCCCGAGCAACACAGACCCATCGCACGGGTGCTCGTCGCCTATTCCGGCTCGCTCGAGAGCGCGAAGACGTTCAAGCACTTTGCCACGTCGGGCGTCTACGCTCCGGCGACGATCCGTGTGGTCACGTTCGGGGGCGATCCCGCCGCGGGTCGCCGCCGCTGCGAGCAGGCCGCGGAGTTTCTCAGGGCCCATGGCCGCACGGTCGACACCGATGCGGTGCCGGGCGATCCGCGCGAGGAACTCCTCGCCTACGCGACGCGCTGGAACGCCGACCTGATCGTGGCAGGCAACAGCGGCCGCAACATGCTCCTTCGGAAGCTCTTTGGCGAAACGGCCCTGACGCTCGTTCGCGAAAGCACACTGCCGCTCTACCTCTCCCAGTGACCTTGCGGAGGGTATCTCGCTCAGCGACCGCGGGCCCATCCCCGACTCCGCTCGATCGCATCCCGCCAGGTGGTGAGCGTGCGCTGCCGCCATGCTGCATCGGCCTGTGGCTCGAAGCGGCGATCGACACACCGCGCGGCGTTGGCCGCCGCCGCGTCGGCGAACACCCCCGTGGCGATCCCGGCCAGCAGGGCCGCCCCAAGGGCCGTCGTTTCCAGAACGACCGGTCGTTCCACGGGGATTCCGAGCACGTCGGCTTGGATCTGCATGAGGAGATCGTTGCCGCTGGCGCCTCCGTCGACGCGGAGGTGCGAGAGGGCGACCCCTGAATCCCGCTGCATGCAGTCGACCACGTCGGCCACCGACAGCGCGATGCCCTCGAGGGCGGCACGGGCCACATGGCCGCGGAGGGTTCCGCGGGAGAGACCGATGATCAGGCCCCGAGCAGCGGGATCCCACTGCGGTGCCCCGAGCCCCGTCAGGGCGGGAACGACCATCACGCCTCCGGCATCGTCGACGCTCCGTGCCAGCGGCTCAATGTCGGCGGCACGCTCGATGAGGCCGAGGCCGTCGCGGAGCCACCCCACGAGCGCCCCCGCGATGAAGACGGATCCCTCGAGGCAGAGGTGCCTCCTGCCAGGTTCCACCACGCACGCCGGCGTGGTGAGCAAACCAGCCTGACTGTCGACCCGCTGATCGCCCGTCGAGAAGAGGAGGAAGGCACCGGTGCCGTAGGTGTTTTTGGCGTCGCCCGCCTGATCGACCCCTTGCCCGAACGCCGCCGCCTGCTGGTCGCCGGCGCAGCCTGCGATCGGAATGGCGGCGCCACACACCGTGGGATCCGTGATGCCAAACACGCCGCATGACGGCCGCACGTCGGGCAGCATCGCCCGGGGCACGCCGAAGATTCGGCAAAGGTCGTCGCTCCACGCCTGGTCGTCGATGTCGAACAGCAGCGTGCGGCTGGCGTTGGTCACATCGGTGGCGTGCACACGGCCACCGGTGAGCCGCCAGATCAAAAACGTGTCCACCGTGCCGAAGAGCACCTCGCCCCGCTCGCACCGCGCACGAAGTCCTGGGATCGATTCGAGCAGGTGGGCGATTTTCGTGGCAGAGAAATAGGGATCGATGACCAGCCCCGTGCGCCGCCGAACCTCAGGTTCATGCCCCGACTCCGTCAGCCGCCGGCAGATCGGCGCCGACACCCGGCTCTGCCACACGATCGCAGGGGCAACCGCGGCGCCGGTCGCCCGATCCCAGAGGATGGTTGTTTCGCGCTGGTTCGTGATGCCGATCCCGGCCACGCCCCCGGCGGCCACGCCGGAGGCCGCCAGCACCTGCTTGGCGCACGACAGCTGCGATCGCCAGATGTCCTCCGGATCGTGTTCGACGATCCCGAGATCACCGCCGTCGGGGCCGCGTTCCGTGCGGACATGCTGGGGGAACTCCTCCTGTGCCACGCCACGCGGCATGCCCCGATGGTCGAAGAGGATCGCCCGACTCGACGTCGTGCCCTGATCGAGTGCCAGCACATGGGTGGCTGCGCCGGTCGTGGTCATGCGAGGGCTCCTTCAGATGGCATGGCCGCCCGCCGGCGGCCCTGGGTATTCTGGACGCCCTCGGACGCCCGCCATGCCGCCCCGACATCGACCACCGCTCCGCACGAATCCTACCGGCTTGGCGCCGACCCGTCGCCGTGCGTGGCTCCTCGCGGCAATCACGATGCGAGCGGCGGCGGCGATGAGCCTCCACGCCGCTCCGATCGATACGGCCATTTCGGCCTCGTGGACGGGCGTGCCGCTTCGGCAGTGGACTGACGCCGCCACGACGCTCGCAGGGAGGCCGGTGATCCTCGACCGACGGATCGACCCCACCACCCCCGTCACGCTCGACGTGCGCGAAGAACCGTGTCTCGCCATGATCGAACGCGTGGCCGCAGGGGCCGACGCAACGATCGACCGCCTCGCCGCAACCCTCCGCATCGTGCCCCGAAGCCAGGCGGGGCGAGCCGCCGCGGGCGAGGCGGCTCGGCAGCGCGACCTCGCGACGCTGCCCGCATCCCTGCGACGGGCAGCCGCCACCCGACAGCCTCTGACGTGGCACGACGCTGCGACACCACGCGACATTCTTGCATCGCTCGCGGCCGATGGGGGCGTGCAACTCTCCGAGATCGCCAGCGTCCCGCACGATCATCTCCCAGCGGCATCGTTCCCCGCGCTCACACTCGGCGAGCGATTCGACCTGGTGCTCGCCTCCTACGATCTCCGAGCCCGCTGGACCACGGAGGGCGCCACGATCGAGCCCCTGCCCGAGGCCGCGAAGCCGACGGCCCGTCCCACGCCGCCCAAACCGCCGCGGGCGCGTCCGGTGAAGCCCGGCGCGGTCCAGCGCTACACGCTCACGCTCGACGCCCCTTTCGATCAGGCCCTCGAGGCGGTCGCCACCCGCCTCGCGCTCGCCCTCATGCTCGACCGCCCCTCGCTGCAGGCGGCAGGAATCGCGCCCGGGGAGATCGTCCGGGTTCGCGTGCGCGACGCGTCGCGCGAGGAACTGCTCAACGCGCTCGTGGCTCCGATCGGCCTCACGTGGCGGATCGACGGCTCCGCGCTTCACGTCGCCGCGCCCGCGTCGGTCGATCCCGCACCCGGCTCAAACGCCCCACGCTGACGGCTGTCGATGAATCGACCGACCGGCGGAGCCGACTTACGGCTTCTTCGCGGTGCCCGCCATGCTGCGGGCCATGGCAAGGTTCTTGAGCGACTCCGCGTGCTGCGGATTCCGCTTCAGGGCCTCGTCGTAGGAGTGGATGGCAGCATCGAATCGACCCTGCCGGGCCTGCGCCACCCCGCGATTGAACCATGCCCGCACGTCGCGCGGATCGTGTCGGATGGCCTGGTCAAAATCCGACTCGGCCTTCCGGGGCTCGTCCGTGTCGAGGTAGGCGAGCCCTCGGTTGAGGTAGGCGAGCATGAACGTGCGGTCACGGCGAATGCTCGACGCATAGGCATTGATCGCCTCGAGCGGCCGGTCGAGTTCCATGAGCGTCAGGCCGCGCCAGAGCTCCGCGCGGGGGTCGTCGTAGGCGATGCCGGCAGCATCTTCGAAATCCTCCAGGGCGATGCCGTAGAGCCCGAGGTGGAACCAGGCGATGCCACGACGCAGGTAGAGTTCCGAGTCTTGCGGATCGATGGCGAGCCCCTGCGAGCAGGCCTCCACCGAACCCTCGAAGTCGCCGAGCCGACGCAGGGTCACGCCCAGCGCAAGGTAGCCCAGCGTCAGGCGAGGATCGAGCTTGATCACCTCGTGAAGCTTGTCCTTTGCTTCTAAGAGCTTGCCTTGCTTATCGAGCTCCTCAGCCTCGACGAGCAGCTTTTCAGCCGGCGTCGGCTCCCAGGAATCACGGCCGCGCGAATCCATCCCGGGCATGTCCATACGGGCACGACCCGCTGGCCGGGCAGCCGGATCGCCGGGAACGGTGGTTTCCGGAAACGGCACCGGCAACTGCGGCCGCGGGCGGGTGGACTCGGCCGCCCCAGGAGCCGAGGGCATCGTGGGACGAACGGGCTCGCTCGGTGCCGTCGGCCTCGTCGTCGCGGCGCCCGAGTCGGTTGCAGGCGTGATGCCCCGGCCGAAGGGATTGAGTTCGTCGGCGAACGGATCGTCCGCGGGAACCGCGCCCTGAGCCAAGGCCGACGACGTCATGCCGACCGGCGTCAGCAGGCCGACACAGCAGGCGGCGGTGGTGAGCAGGCGGGCGAAGGCGGCGGTGAAGGGTGTGTGATTCACGGGCTGAGTCATGAGAATGCGATATCCCGGGGGTGTCATCGGCAGATCACGATTCGGAAACGTTGAGAGGCTTGATGAAAGGGGCGTCACCGGCACAACCGTCGCAACCGGACGGGGCGTGCCGCTGAAAAAATCCTGCGTTACACGGGCTTGGCTTCGAGAAGCCCTCCGAGACGGCTTTCGATGCTGCTTTTGATCTGCCCCGCAAACAGGCTCGCCATGGCCGGAAGCGAGAGCCGAACGGCCAACTCCGTCGGCAGAATCTCCACCTCGCTCGTCACCGCCGTCCCCAGCACGTCGAACGACACGTCGAGCGTTGTGTCGTCGCGCCACGACGCCGTGAGGCCCGAGATCTTGTCGGCATACTCGCCGCGTGCCTTGCCGACCGCGAGGTCGAGCCGGCGATGGACCTCGGCTTCGTCGAGTCGATGCGGGATTCTGACTTCCAACGGCTTCACGGCATGCCCTCGATGCTGCCGGCGACGACCGGCGTGGGGGTGAGTGTACCTACCAGCGACGCGACTTTCCCGCGTTCGACCCGGCCGAGTCGCCCCCCCTCGCAGGCGGCCGATCGAACCCCCAGCACCGCCGCCCCCAGGGCTGCAAAAACAGGGAGATCCCTCGCAGCGAGCCGCCCGGCGAGGGCGACGCGGATGCCCGCCGCAGAGGCGTCACGCACCCACGCGGCCACCGTCGATGCGCCCGGGCAACTCGCGATGCCGGGCGACCGTTTGTCGAACGTGTCGATGAGGAGCGTGGTGGCGCCCGCCGCTGCCGATGCGGCGATCACGGCCGTCGGCGTCGGCGCCGACGCCGCCTCCCAGTCGGCATACACCACCGGCACCAGGTTCGGGCCGTCGCCGAGGGCATGCGAGAGCGCCCCAAACGCTTCCGTCCACGCCCGGATCGAGAGGCCAGCCGGCCCCGCCTTCACGGCGGCAAGCGTCGCTCCACGGGCGGTGCGTCGCCGCACCACCTCGCCCACATGCTCGGCGATCAGCCGCCACCCGCCAGCGAGTTCGCCGCACGCGAGCGTCCACGCCGCACGGCCCGCGATCACCTCTCCGATCTCGATCGCGACGGCAGCATCCGCACACCCGAGTGGTCCCCGTTTTGGCTCCTTCACATCGATGATGGCGGCGCCGCCGGCGATCGCCTCCTCAGCCTCGTCGGCCGTCCTCACGCTCACGAGCAGGCCAGCCGGCAGGATGCGACTCATTGCTGGCCCGCCGCATCGCGTCGCCTCGCTTCGAGCAGTCGCGTCGAAATGTCGCGTGCAAGCTGCGGAGAGAGCGGTTCGCACCAGCGACCGTCAAACACCACCTGCCCATCCTCCCACGATCCCCACGAGGGCGACGTGGAACGCGCCTGCCACTCGCCGGCGCGCTCGGCGATTCGAAGGATGAGCGTGCCAACCCGCCGCCCTTCGCCTTCGGTGGCCTCCACGATCGACCGCGACCCCGGAAACACGCACTCGACCATGACGAGCGGCACGCGGTGCACGCCAAAGGGCGCGAGGCGGATCTCGACGACATCGCCATCCCAGACGAGCCGCGGCCGGGAGGCACGCCACGCGAGGAAGCCGGCGACGACCACCTCCACGATGCCAACCACCACCACGGGCACAAACACCCACGGCGGTGCCGCCAGCTTCACGACCACGGCCATCGCGACGGCCGACAGGCCCACGATCCCCAGCAGGGCGAGCGCCGGCCGGGGATTCCCCCGGAGCCAGACCTCGCGGCGATGCGTGTTTCGAATCAAATCCGCTTCCGCTGCCATGGCTCCTCGCCTACGATCTGCCGTCACAGCCCAGTCGCTCCAGGGCCACCGCCGATGCACGACGCACCCACCGCCACGCCCACCACCCTCCCGCTTCGGATGATCACGGCGGCCGTGTCAGCCTACCTGCTCGCCGCCGTGATGGGCTGGCCGCAACATGGTCGTGACTTGCTGGTGCAGGCTCAAGCGGACCATGCCGGCGGGCACCAAGACGTCGTGTCGCACGGTCACGGCCAGGCTCCGGGCCCGGACCACGCGGCTGCCGAAGGCCCTCCCGTGGCGATGGTGCTCCCCTTCGCGGTGCTGCTGGGAGCCATCGCGGTGCTACCGCTCACGTCCCGTCTGTCGCACTGGTGGGAGCACAACTCGAGCAAGTTCGCGGTGGCGAGCTGCCTCGCCGCCGTGACACTCGCCTATTACCTCTTCTTCCATCACGAGCCTGTCGATCTCCACTTCCCCGCCCACGCGGTCGTTTCGCCGGCCGCTGCCGGTCCCTCATGGGGCACGGCAGCCGCCGTGGTAGCCAATGCCCTTCTCGCGGAGTTCGTGCCGTTCATCACGCTGCTCTTCGCCCTCTACGTGATCACCGGAGGCGTTCGCATCGAGGGCGATCTCGAAGCGACCCCCACCGTCAACACGGTGTTTCTGGCGGTCGGCACCGGCCTGGCAAGCTTCATCGGCACCACCGGTGCGGCGATGCTCCTGGTGCGACCGCTCCTCGAGACCAACCGGGAGCGGCGGCATGTGGCGCACACGCTCGTGTTTTTCATCTTTACGGTGTGCAACTGCGGCGGGCTCCTGCTGCCGATCGGTGATCCGCCCTTGTTCCTCGGCTATCTCCAGGGGGTCGATTTCCTCTGGACGATGTCGCTGTGGCGGCCGTGGATCTTCACGAACGGGGCGATCCTGGCAATCTATTGGCTCGCCGACACGTTCGTCGTCCATCCGCGGGAAACCCGCGGTGATCTGCTCCGCGATCGCATGCTCACCCGCCGCCTTCGGTTTGATGGGCTGTGGCCCAACGTGCCGCTGATCGCCGGCGTGATCGCGGCGGTGGCGCTGCTCGATCCGTCCAAATCCCTGCCGGGCACCTCGTGGCACCCCTGGATCTTCCTTCGCGAAGCGGTGCTCCTCGCGCTGGTCGGCCTGTCGCTCCTGCTGGGCTCCGGCGAGGTGCGTCGCAAGAACGCCTTCACCTACACGGCGATCCTCGAGGTAGCGGCGCTGTTCGTCGGCATCTTCATCTGCATGCAGCCGGCCCTCGCCCTTCTCGGAATCCACGGCGACCGTCTCGGCATCGCCTCCCCACAGGCCTTCTTCTGGGCCACCGGCGGCCTCTCGTCGGTCCTCGACAACGCCCCGACCTATCTCGTTTTCTTCGAGGCGGCCGGCATCGATCCGTCGGATGGCCTCACCGCGACGGAGAGCGGTCTGCTCGCCGCGATCAGCCTCGGGGCCGTGTTTCTCGGTGCCATGACCTACATCGGCAACGGTCCCAACTTCATGGTCAAGGCGATCGCGGAGCAGTCGGGCGTCCGGATGCCAAGTTTCTTCGGCTATCTCGTGTACAGTATGGGAGTGCTGCTGCCAGTCTTTGTCCTCATGGCATGGCTGTTCGTGTAGCGGCATCCCTTTCGCCTCCTGCTTGGGCCGACGGAATATCCCCCGGCCTTCTGAAACGATGCACGCCCGCCCCACGCCCGACGCGTTCGAGGTTCTCACCACCGATTCTCAGGTTCGCGACCTGGTCGATCGGCTCGCCCCGCTCCCCCACGTCTGCTTCGACACGGAGTTCGTGTCGGAGCACACGTATCGCAGCCAGCTCTGCCTGGTGCAGGTGGCGGCCCCCGGAATCCTGGCCGTGATCGACACGCTCCAGGCGAGCGACCTCGAGCCCTTCTGGCGGCTCTTGGCCGAGCCGGGACGGACCACGGTGGTGCATGCGGGCCGGGAGGAGTTTGGATTCATTCTGCATGCGATCAAGGCTCGCCCGTCGCACCTTTTCGACGTGCAGGTTGCCGCCGGACTCGTCGACCACGACTTCCCTGCCGGCTACGCCTCGATCGTGCGACGGTTCCTCAACCTGCCGACCAACAAGGGCGAAACCCGGACCGATTGGCGGCAGCGGCCGCTCACCCGGGCCCAGCTCGAGTACGCGGTGGACGACGTTCGCCACCTCGAACAACTCTGGCAGAAGCTCGAACGCAAACTCGAGTCGTTCGACCGCGTCGAATGGATGCGGGAGGAGATGGCCACCTGGCAGGACGACGTCGAGGAGTCGTTCGTGCGGAAGCGGTGGCGTCGGGTGTCGGGGCTGAACGGACTGTCCCGCCGCGAACTCGCGATCGCCCGCGAGGTGTGGCACTGGCGCGATACGGTTGCCGAACAGCGCGACATGCCCCCGAAGCGTGTGCTGCGCGACGACCTCCTCGTGGAACTGAGCAAGCGAAAGAGCGGCGACGAGCGCCAGATCTCGGCGATCCGCGGCATGCAGCGATCCGACCTGCGGTACATCATCAAGGGACTTTCGGAGGCGATCACCCGGGGCCTCGAACTTCCCGAGGAGGAGCTGCCCGGGGGCGAGCGGCATCGCGCCCCCCCGCCGCAACTCGCGATGCTCGGGCAGTTCATGGCCACGGCCCTGGCGGGCATGTGCCGAAGCATGAACCTCGCGCCGGCCCTCGTCGGCACCTCATCCGACATGCGCGACCTCCTCGCCTACAAGCTTGGCTACCACCACGGTGATCGCACCCCCTTCCTGGCGACAGGATGGCGAAATGCGGTGGTCGGCCCCCTCGTCGACGACCTGCTGGCGGGCCGGGCGGCACTCCGGATCGGCGACATCCGCTCGCACGATCCGCTCGTGATCGAGCGCTGGAGCGACCGGGCCGCTACCGCTCCGTGAGCGAAAGGTCGTGACGCTGCTGTCCCCCACGGACCTCGACGGAGAGTCCCGACGTGGCGGGATCGAGGTAGCGGTCGGGAAGTGACCCATGGTGCGCCGTCGTGCCGAGGGACGACGGAGGCGCGATGGCGGGCCGTGGCACCGACCGCACCGCGATCCCCCCGGGGCGCCGACCGGAACCTGCTCAGCCGCGTAGGCTCCATCGATCACCGGAGCGGAAGCCACACCCGACGTGCCGCGGAAATCGACCATGCCGTAGTCGAGTGGCTTGCCGTCGATGGTCACCGTGCCCGACACCCGGCCAGAGGTGGGCCCGCAGCCCGCCAGCGACGCGATCAGGCCCGCCAACACGGCGAGGAACACGACACGCCTCATCAGAGATCCCCGAGGGATTCGGAGCCCTGCGCAGTGAGCCAGGAGGCCCACACGAGCGGATCGACGCTACCGTCGACACTCCGCAAAGCGCCATCGCCGGTGGCAACATTCATCGTGGTGTGGGCGGTTTGCGCCTTTGTCCAGTCGCAGCTCGTGGACGTGCCGAGCGGATTCGACGGGGCCACCTGAAACATGGCGAATCCCCACAGCGCGCCGGTCTTGGAGTTGAACGGCGGATTGCACGATGCGAAGGCTGGCTGATAGCTGTCGAGCAGATCCCAGCGGGCTCAGAGAATGCCGCCGAACATCCGGCCGCAGACGGCATGCTTCTCCGCCAGGAACACCGTTTTTGAGAGTCCGTCGGTGATTCGCGCGATCTTCTTTCGTCCTTCCCAACGGCTCCTCGCCGTGTCGTCGAGGCAGGTGGAGCGGGTTTCGCCATAGGGCTGAAAGGTGTCGCGGGCGAAGACCTGGAAGTTGGCGGCGTAGCTGCAACCGGCCCAGCCTGGGCCTTCAGGCGGCGACGCGAGGGCGCGGTCGTAGGTGGGATCGGTGGGACACCGGTAGGTGTCGATCGTGGCTTCCTGCACGGACTTCTGTCGGGAATCATGCGTGCCGGGCACGGTGATGAACGACCCGCCATGAAACGTGATGGTCGTGGCCGTGCTCACGAGCGACGAGTGGTAGAGCGGCTGCTGCTCGAGGTACGGCAGCAGGTGGAAAAAGACCGTGCCGATACCGCCCCGTTGGCCGTCGCCGCTCCAGCCAAACTGCGGAGGAAGGCGGCCATGCGACACCTCGTAGCTGACCGCAGCAAGCCCGGTCTGCTTGAGGTGGTTGGAGCACTGCGAGCGTCGGGCAGCCTCCCGAGCACTCTGTACCGCCGGAAGCAGGAGCCCGATGAGCGTGGCGATGATCGCGATCACCACGAGGAGTTCAACGAGCGTGAAGGCATGACGCGAGCGTGGAGGCCGTCGCGGGCCTCGCCCAGCCGCCATCCGATCGATGGTGTGCTGGCCTCGCCGATCCACGGTGCCCGCCTCCCGGCCGCGATTCATTCACAACTGTACTCGCCAGTTGCCTCGTCCGGTCAAGCCGATCGGCGCGTGGAGGTCGCAAAACTTTTACAAAATCAACCGGATGAACCTCGTCACGGCGAAGCCCAAGGTGGCATCGCCCCTCGCGCCGCCGGCCGCCCGGATGGCGGCCGTCTGGGATCAGGTTGCGACGGCCAAGGGGGCATTGCCCATCGCGCCGCCGGCCGCCCGGATGGCGGCCGTCTGGGATCAGGTTGCGACGGCCAAAGGGGCATCGCCCCTCGCGCCGCCGGCCGCCCGGATGGCGGCCGTCTGGGATCAGGTTGCGACGGCCAAAGGGGCATCGCCCCTCGCGCCGCCGGCCGCCCGGATGGCGGCCGTCTGGGATCAGGTTGCGACGGCCAGGATGGCGTCGCAACCGTAAAACGGAGGGCACGGGATTCGAACCCGCAACCGGTTACCCGGCATCTGATTTCGAGTCAGACCGCTAGCCATTCGCTTACCCTCCGAGGACGAGTGTAGGCCGCGATGTGCCCGCGCTCAAGGTGCCCTCCAGAACCATCGACACCGGCGACGGCTTGCAACGCCGGTGCGGATAAGGCACGCCATGCCGATCACGCCCGCCGTGCCGGGCATGACGGCGATCACCTCGTCGCTCGCCGTGGATCGTCCGGGTGCCGATACGTCCGGAGTCACACACGCATGGAAGCCTGGCCGGCCGTCCATGCCACAGGGGAGCGTTGATCGCATGGAAAAAGACACGTGGAGGCTCGTCACGCGGGATGCGTCAGGGGAGCTGATCATCCGCGACTTCGACTCGGCGGAGGGGATTCTGCGGTCACACCTCCAAGTGGGGATCGATGACTGCAGCACCGACCTCGGCCTTCGCGGGGCTCCGGTATTTCGATCCCTGATCGGACCGATGCCCGAAGGCCGCAACATCGTTCGGTATGAGACGCCCGAGGTCTTCGAGGCGCTCACGAAGGAATGGGCCGCCCCGAAGGCACCGCGGAGGCGAAACCGCAAGGCGGCAAAGGCATCCATGCCGACGGAACAGGCCGATGGCTGACACGATCTTCGGCCGGATCATCCGCAAGGAGATTCCGGCACGGATCGAGCACGAGGACGACCTCTGCCTGGCGTTTCACGACGTCGCCCCGCAGGCCCCGGTGCACGTGCTCGTGATCCCGAAGCAGCCGATCGCGTCGCTCAGCGAGGTGTCGGCGGACGATGAGCCGGTGCTCGGGCATCTCCTCGTGGTCGCCGCCGACGTTGCCCGGAAACTCGGACTGAACGACGGCTACCGCCTCGTGGTGAACTGCGGCCGCGATGGAGGCCAGACCGTGGACCATCTCCACGTGCACCTGCTCGGCGGCCGCGGCCTCGGATGGCCTCCCGGCTGAGTCACTGCCACCAGCTGCGAAGCCGGTCCACCATGCCTCCGGCCTGCCGTTCCGGTGGCGTCGCGGGCTCCTCCTCATTCGCAGGGCTCATCGGCGCCGCCATGGCCACTGCCGCATCGGGCACGAACGCCTCGAGGAACGTCGGCCAGAAGCCCTCGAGACCCACGAGGCAGCTACCGAGGTCGCCCGCCTGCCGTTGATGGTCGAGCAGGCTCACGGCAGTGGTGATCTGAGACCGCTGCGACTCGTCAAACGCCATGTCGAACACCCGCACGTCGTCGATCTGCACCCGCCCTGGACCAAGCAGGTCAAATCGCACTCGCAACGATTCCACGGCCTCGTTCGGCAACTGATCGACCTGCAGGACAAACTGGGACCACTCGCCCGTCAACGGTCGTCCGCCCGTCAGACCGCCCACCGCGGCGAACTGGTAATACTCCCGGTCACCCTGCACCCCCTCGATCGCCATGCGCAAGGGGGGCTGCGTGGCGGGATCAGGAATCCGCAACCACGCCGCCACGCTCACCCGTCCGGTGCGCGGAGGCGTGAAGGGGTTGCTTCGCATCGTGGCCAGACCGGTGTACGACGAAAACTCGAGGCCGCGTCCAGGCTGGTCGGGCGGACCGGCGCCCGGCACGAGGCTGACTCCCCCGCGTCGTGCCTCCACGACTTCCCATCCAGGACACGTCGACGACGGTCGGCCATCGACCGGCGCCGCGCCGAGTTCGAACGCCGGGTTGTCGAGCACCTCGAGCGGCGCCGGGGATTCAAGCGTGTTGCGGCGTTGACGCAGCTTCTCGACGCGCATCGCCAGATCCCGACGAATCTCATCGGTGTAGTCGGCCTCCGCCGCCTCGACGGCAACGGCCCCGTCGATCAGCAGGGCTCTCACGCCCCACGCCTCCAGCGGCACCATGGCGCTCCGGTCGGTCGTCGGCATCACGGTTCCGTCAACGGCATCGACAACGTGCGGCGCCGGTGACGACAGGCGAAGCCTTGCCGCCACCGGAGCATCCGCTGGATTCGCAACCAGAATCCACGTGTGCCCGCCATCCCGACACGTCCTCACCGTCAGCGGCGGCGACACCGCGAGCAGCCGTTCCATCGGCATGGTCGGAACCGACTGCATGGCTCGCCGCACCGCGGCCGCCGCTCCGGCTCCGTGGAGCAGGCTCGTGTCGAACACCATGTCTGCATCGATCTGGCTGACGGCCATGGCGAGGCCGCGATCCACCGCGGCCGCCGGACGAGCGGGCCACGGATCACGATCCGAGCCAGTTCCAAACGAGGCGTGACGAACAGTCTCATCGAGATTGACGGGAATCGCGTCGTCCACCAGCACAACCGCCTTCCGAAGCGACGCTGCGGAGGCGGCGGCGAGGGTGGCCGACCGATTCGCGGCAGCGATGATGGCGCGATCCCGAATCCCATCGCTCGCGGCGTGGACGATCGGCCAGGCATACACCACGCGTTCGCTGCCGGGCTGGTTTCGCACGGCCCGGGGGTCGAAGCCCGCCCACCGCACCGGATCATCGTCACCCGGTGCGTCCCGGCCGAGAAACGGCATGGTCGGCACCACGACGAGCGACAGCCTGGCATCGACCGCGGCCACGGCCTCGGCGAGCCTCGCGTGGAACCGCGCCACCTCGGCACACCGCCAGGCAACCCAGGCCTCGCGAAGCGGCCCTTCCACGAGCCTCGCCCGTTCCGCAAAACGCCCCTCGCCTTCGGTGACGGGAGGGCTCGGAATCCCGGTGGCGAACCGGGCAAACGTGCCGTCGTCGAGCCCACAGACAAGCCCGGGGAGGTGCAGCCACCCGTCGCTGGGCACGACGAGAGCGACCCCCGCCACCGCCGAGGCCCCGCGCACGTGCGAAGCCATGTCGACCACGATGGCTTCGACCGCCTGCTGAACGGATGGATGGAGAATGTTGTAGTGAATCCCGCCGTCGGCGAGCCGGAGCGGTCGCCCCGTCGGGCCGAGGGTGGCGATCCCTGCCTCGTCTCCCGTCGCCAGCACCTCTTCGAGAGCAGGCACCGCCGCGTCGAACCGCGCCGCGGGAATCAGCGTGAGCCCATGCTGCGCATGCACCCGCGCCACCGCATCGAGCACATCCCTGCCCTGGCCGTCGATCGGGGCATCCCAACGGGGCGCCGATCGGGTGTGCTGCGACGGCCAGAGCGCAGCCCCCTGGGCGTACACCGTCACCATGGTGCCGGCGGCTCCCTGGGCGGCGGCCAGTTCGGCCAGATGGGTGGCGCCAGCGAGGTGCGCCTGCCACGACAGGCCACCACGACCATCCGCCTGCCCATGCCGGGCGCCACCTCCGAAGTCGCCGGCGAGATCGGGCGAATCGACGCAGGCAAAGAGGCGACGCATGGGTGACGATGCGGCCACGAGAGACGCGGGCGTCGCCGGCATGACCGGCCTCGGAAGGTTTGCGGGCCCAACGGCCACCCGAACCCTGCCGAGCGTGGCCGACTCGCGCGTCGACAGGTTGGCCATCACGATCAACGGGTATTTGGTCGTCGGCCAGAAAACGAACCGATGCGTGACGATGCAGGGCGGCGAGGCCCCTGGCCCAGGCCTCCGCACATCGATGCCACCGACATACCGTGATTCTGTGTTGCCGTCGGTTCCCTCGAGCACCACCACCGCCACGACTGCCTCCTGGTCGGTCGGATAGTCGATCTCCACCGCGTGTGGCAGGCCCGGGTTCACTCCAGCCAGCGCGATCGCCTCCCAGGCCGGCCGTTCGCCGTGTTCGGCGGGCGGAAGCTGAAGCATCGCACCGAGCGGATGGGACACCACGGCGGAATGCCCGTGGGAAAGGAGCCCGTTCAGTCGCGGAACCATCGATGACATGCTCGGCAGGGGCACCGATGGCATCGGCATCGACGGGAGCTTGGGCATCGGAACGGAGGGACGTGTCAGGCTCGGGAGCGGCATCGCCGGAATCGGCACGCTTGCCAAGGCCTTGCCGGGCATGCGCCGAAGCCGTTCATGAAGCCTCGGACTTCCAGGGTCGAGTTCGTACACCGTCTTCCATCGCGTCGGCACCGCCTCGGTGGACGACGCGGTGAGAGGCTCCTTGCCGATCGCCACAAACTCCACGGTTCGGCTCGCCAGCGTGCGCGACCACCGCAGCGTCCCTCGCTCCACCGCCTCGAGCTCCACGCGATAGACACCATCCGCAACCGGCAGGGTGACATCGAAGAGCACCGGCGAAAAGATCGTGAATGGCACGGCCGCTCCGTCGGATGCGATGTCGTCCCTCGGTGAGAGCGGAAGCGACTCCCTGGCGATCTCAACATCCTTGGACGACACCAGACGCATGGTGAGATCGACCGAATGCCCACCTTGCAGCCGCGTGGCGAGGAGCGGCTCTACCTGAAGCCGCACGCGATCCCCTGGTGATCGCACCGCCCCCACCGCGTCGGCCGAGGCAGCACCGGACGCATCGTCGACGACGCCCACCCACAGGTCCGCTCCCGGCGCGAGTCTGGCGGTCAGTCGATTGCCCAGATCATCGATCCCTTGCTGCACGGGTGATGCAACCACCTCGGCAACTGCCACATCCAGCACACGGGCTGATCCATTCGCGGCCGAAATTCGGGCCACGATCCGTGCCGATTCCCAGTCGTCCACCAGGAGTTCCACGCCGTCCGAGGCGATGGGGTGGGGCTGATGGACGATGAGCCTTCCATCCGACTCGTGAACGAGGGAGCCACTGTCGGGCTCCATCGACAGCGTCTTCCAGGTGAAGTCAGGGGAGCGTGCCGCTTCCGCCATCGATTCCCGCACCACCTCCACCGTGCCGCTCCAGGCCTGCGGTGTTCCGCCTCCCCATTGCAGTCTTACGCCGAGCGGCCGCGCGAACACCGGCGTGACGATCGACCATGCGATCATGACGACGAGGGCGGAGCGGGCGCGGACGACGGCCATCGACGATTCCACGAACCACGGGGAAGTCTGGGGGGGAGGATGGTAGCGGCCCGTGGCTCTCCGAACCACGCGGTTTTTCCCCGGCAAACACCCCCCCGGGCGTCGATCGTCGGCCTACGGTTCCCGCCCAGCCTCACCGAGGGGACGCCTCCAGGCCTCGGTGAGATCCCCGGCCAGGGCGGGCTTCGCCACCGGCACGAGCGCCTCCACCACACCAGGACAGCGGTCGGCGACGTCACACCGCTCGAAGGCGTCGTCGGGCTTCGCGAAGAGCATGACCGCGTCGTCGTCTTCGCCCCGTCTCTGGATAAAGTGCCACGACCGCGTGATCACCGCGGCAGCATCTGGCTCCGACACGATCACGCGATCGCGGTCACGCGACGTCCATGTGGCGAGAAGATTCTCGAGACTGCGCGGCTCCCAGGGCGATTCGGTGTCGTTGGCGACCGCCGGATCGCATCCACCCACCAGCGATGCCAGGGTCGCTCCGACATCCCCGGGGGTGACGAGACCGCCATACCGCTGCGCAGCCATGCGGCCCCGGGAATCGACGAGGATCACCGGCAGCCTGACGACTTCCGAATACGGCAACATCGGACCGGGCCCCATCCGGTCATGGAGGCCAAGAGGCATGCCGCGGATTCCCGCCCACAGCACGGTCGCATCCGGCGACGCCGCGTCGAGCAGCGGCGCCAGGCATCGATCGAGCAGGGTGAGCTGACCGGCATACACCTGCCGCAGGCCGACGAGGAGATCCGGGTCGGTGTCCCGGTCGACGGTGAACATGGGCACGGCGGCACCGGAGGGGGGCGGTGGATCCTCTGGATCGATGTAGGCGTCGCGAAAGGAATCGGGAGCATCCCAGGTGCGGCCAAGACTGCCGGCATGGCACCACACGAGGTCATGGTGCCCTGTGCGGACGACTTCAACGGCCGCTTCAAACAGCTTCGCAAGCGCCGTGGCCGCCTCATCCGCCGCCGTGTGTACGGACGGCCGAACGGCGATGATCGTGAGGTCGTCGGCCGCCTCGGCCGAAACCACCGTGTCGTCATCAGTGATGATCGCGATCCGCCCCCCCCTTGCGGCGACGGCACGCCGAGCACCGCCGAGGAGGTCGTCCACCGTGCGGCGCGGATTCGCATCGACCGCAAAGGCGTTGTCGAGCACGAGCCCGCGGCCCGCCAACGCATCGACCGCGGGCATCGCCACCCATGCCGAGCCGTAGCACGGAAGGATCCATGCAGGCAATCGGTCGATCGTGATGACGAGCGTGGTGCCAGACATACCCATGGGCCGAGATTGCGTGAACACGGTGTGGTCGGTCATGCTGACACGGCTGATCGCCCGTTTCCAGCGACCCAGGCGTCCTCCCGATGGCACACCACTCCAGCCCCTACCAGACCCACCCGTCCAGCACGGCGGGAATGCCCCCGGGCATCCCCTTCATCGTGGGCAACGAGGCGGCCGAGCGGTTTTCGTTCTACGGCATGAAGTCGATTCTGGTCGTCTTCATGACCCAGTATCTCCTGTCGAGCACGGGCCATGCCGACGCCATGACGGAGACCGAGGCGCGTGAGTGGATGCATCTTTTCGTGGCTAGCGCCTACTTCTTCCCCATCATCGGCGGGATCGTCGCCGATGCCTTTCTCGGCAAGTACCTCACCATCCTGCTCTTGTCGCTGGTCTATTGCGTCGGGCATCTCTGTCTCGCCCTGATGGATATGCCCGGGCCGCTGCTCGCCGCCACGCTCGAGCCCCGCGGGTGGCTGCTCGCGGGACTGGCCCTGATCGCCATCGGCTCGGGTGGCATCAAGCCGTGCGTGTCGGCTCACGTGGGCGATCAGTTCGGGCGAGCCAACCGACACCTGCTCGAACGGGTCTTCGGCTGGTTCTATTTCGCGATCAACTTCGGCTCGTTTTTCTCCACACTCCTCACCCCCTGGCTGCTCGCACATCACGGGCCCGGCTGGGCCTTCGGCGTTCCCGGCATCCTCATGGCGATCGCCACGCTGGTGTTCTGGCTCGGCCGCCACCGATTCATCCATATTCCTCCGAGAGGTCCGGCGTATTTCCGGGAAACCTTCGGACGGGAGGGGCTCGCCTCGATCGCGAAACTCGTCCCGCTCTACCTGCTCGTGGCGGTGTTCTGGTCGCTCTACGACCAGACGGGAGGTGCCTGGGTGCAACAGGCCGAGCGCATGGACCGCCACTTCCTCGGCATCGACTGGCTCGAGAGCCAGATCCAGGCGGTGAATCCCCTGCTCGTGCTCGCCTTCATCCCCTTGTTTGGCTCGGTCATCTATCCGGCGATCGGGCGGTTCATGAACTTCACGCCGCTTCGCCGAATCCTCGTCGGGTTCATCCTTGGCATCGCCGCCTTTGCGATCTCGGCCACCGCCGAGGGCCTGATCGACGCGGAGACATCCCGTCTGGCCGCGGCAAACCTCGGCCCGGAGCATGCCCGATGGCCCTCGGTGGTGTGGCAGCTTGCGGCCTATGTCGTGATCACGGCGGCCGAGATCCTCGTCTCCATCACGTGCCTCGAGTTCAGTTACACGCAGGCGCCTCCACAGATGAAATCCCTGGTGATGAGCCTCTACCTGCTGAGCGTTTCGCTTGGCAACCTCTTTACCGCCGTGGTGAACATGGCCACCCGCGACGCCAGCGGCCACTCGACGCTTTCTGGGCCGTCCTACTACTGGTTCTTCACCGGGTGCATGACAGTGGCGACGATCCTGCTCGTTCCGGTAGTCTTTCTCTACAAGCCCCGCGAATACCTCCAGGGGGAGGTCAACTGATGCAACGAGCGGGGCCCATTGACGTTCTAGGAAGGTGGATTCGATGACCAGCCCGATGCCCAGACGACGCTTCCTGACCACCGGCGCGTCCGCCCTTGGCGGCATCGCCGCCTTGCCCATGGCCGTCAAGGGAGAGGCGGCTGCCCAGCCGGCGTTTCGCGTGTCGCTTGCCCAGTGGTCGCTTCACCAAACCCTCTTCGACGGCAAGCTCGACAACCTCGACTTCCCGCGGGCTGCCAAGCAGCAGTTCGGCATCGATGCGGTGGAATATGTCAATCAGTTTTTCAAGGACAAGGCGAAGGATGCCGACTACCTAGAGGAACTCGCCCGCCGTGCCGCCGATGAGGGCGTGACGAACGTCTTGATCATGTGCGACGGCCTCGGCAACCTCGGTGATCCAGACGACAAGGCCCGGTCGCAGGCGATTGAAAAGCACTACCCCTGGGTGGAAGCGGCAAAGCGACTGGGGTGCCACTCGGTTCGAGTGAATGCGGCGAGCAAGGGCTCGTTCGAGGAGCAGCAGAAGCTCGCGGCCGACGGCCTGGCCCGGCTGTCGGAGTTTGCGTCGCAGGTCGGCATGAACGTGATCGTGGAGAACCATGGCGACCTGTCGAGCAACGGCGAATGGCTCGCAGGCGTGATGCGCCTGGTCGATCGTCCCTCCTGCGGCACGCTTCCCGACTTCGGCAACTTTTATGACTACGACCGCTATCGGGGCGTCGAGGAGCTGATGCCATTTGCGAAGGGCGTGAGCGCGAAGAGCCACGAGTTCGACGCGGACGGCAACGAGGTGCGGACCGACTTCCGCCGCATGATGAAAATCGTGCTCGATGCCGGCTATCATGGCTGGGTGGGCATCGAATACGAGGGGAAACAACTGCCCGAACCGGAGGGGATTCTGGCCACGAAGAAACTCCTCGAACGGGTTCGAGACGAACTCGCCTGACTCCGCGTGCCGCTGACAGTCCAGACAGGGTCATGCCGTGCTGCCTTCTCCACGGGGGCCATTGACCCTTTCACCGCCCGATCGGTAGAGTTCGACGCCTGCGTCGTCACCGCAACGCCTTCGGCCCCTCCCGCCTTTCCCCCTGCGTCCCATTTCATGCCCACGGATCATGCCCGGACGATGTCGTCCGCCCCCGCCCGCCCTTCCCGCCTGAGCCGCCTCCTCCGAATCGACGAAACGCCCGTGGGAAAGGGTGTGTTCGCCCGCCGACGGATCGCCTCCGGCGTGGTACTCGGAGAGGTGACCGGTCAGATCCTGGACGACCACCCGGAAGACTCCAGCTATGTCATGGAACTGCCCGGCGGCCGGCTCCTCGATCCGGCCTCGCCGTTCCGTTTCATGAATCACAGTTGCGAGCCCAACTGCGAACTCTTCTATTGGGAGGTGGAACCGGGTGAGGTCGAGGAAGAGCGGCTTTGGGTGCAGACGATCCGCCCGATCGAAACGGGCGAACAACTCCTGATCGACTACAGTTGGCCGGCCGACGCGGCGATCCCGTGCCGGTGCGGATCGGAAGCGTGCCGAGGCTGGATTGTCGATCCCGCCGAGCGGCACCTCGTGGACGAGCAGCCCGAGGCGTGACGCCGCCGCGGCAGTGGCATCGGGCGGGCTGGATCGCGGTCGCGATCCTCACGGCGGTGGCCGGCGTTGGCTTGTCGCGACTCCGCATGGACGACGATCTTCGGTCGATGGTTCGTGATTCGAGCGCGGATTTTGCGCTGATCGACGAGTTGGCCGCCGTGTTTGGCCCCCCCGATCGCGACTGCATCGTTCGGGCCACTGCCCGGTCGGGTGACATGTTCGATGCCGGTCCCCTTGAAACCCTCAAGACCCTTGCGGATCGGCTGCGAGCGATCGACGGCGTTTCGGGCGTTCGGAGCATTTTCGATGTCCGCCGGGAGGGTGCCGCGGGGGCGATTCTGCCGGTCATCCCCAGACACGCCGAGCCACTCGATGCGACGTCGCGGGCGGAATCGAAGGCGCGGGCAGAACGCCATCCCCTGGTGGCCGGCCAGCTCCTTTCCGCCGACGCCACGTCGTCGCTCCTGCTGGTGCACCTTGCCGCCGATGCCGACCGTCCTCCTCGATCCTCGGAGGTGGTGGGCCGCATCGAAGATGTGCTGGCCACGACTGTGACTGAAACCTCGCCCCTCGTGGCCGAACTGACGGGGATGCCGGCCCTTCGCGAGCAGGCCACCCGTGCCCTCCGTCGTGACATGGTGCTGTTCAACTCCATTGGGCTATCGCTCGCCGTGATCCTCTCGGCAGCGGTGGCCCGAAGCCTGCGATCGACCATCGTCGCCTGCGTGCCACCGTTCGTGGGGGCCGTCTGGGCCTTGGGCACCCTCGGCCTCCTCGGCGCCCCCGTCACGATCCTCACGAGCGTGGTGCCGTCGCTGGCCCTCGTGGTGGGCACGTGTGACTCGATCCACTTCATCGAGGACATGCGCCGCAGCGTCCGCCGCGGCCTCGATCCTCTGGCCGCCTCCACGGGGGCGGTGAACCGGATCGGTGCGGCATGTGGCCTCACCAGCATCGTCACGGCGATCGGATTTGCATCGCTCGCCGTGGCCCGCATCGAGGCGGTTCGAAGCTTTGGAATCGCCGCGGCCATCGGCGCGTTGGCCAGTTTTCTCGCGGTGACGCTGCTCACCCCCCTGCTCGCCTCCATGCCTTTCTTCAGCGGGCTTCGGCTGGGACGGTCCTCGCGGCTCGCCAGCAGGGCGGCGGCGCTGCTGGCGACCCTCTCGGTGCGCCACGCCCGCCCGTTCGCCGCGGCTGCCTGCTGCCTCACGCTCGTCATGGCGGGAACCGGCGCCCGGCTCGATGCCGACAACCGCATCATCGACTCCCTTCCGCGGAATGCCGGTGCGGCCAGGGCGCTCAGCCGCCTCGACGAGGAGTTTGGGGGGGCGATGGGGATCGACGTGGCGGTGGGGTGGCCCGCCGACATCGACTGGCACGATCCGCGGGTGCTCGAGGCACTCGCCCGCACGGAGGAGGCGATCGGGCGCGAGGCGGCCCTATCGCGGCCGATCTCGCTCTCGACGGTGGCGGCGAGCCTGCCACCGCGTGCTCGGCGACGGCTCGATGCCGGCAGCGTCAGCGACCTCGTGGCACCGGATGCCCAGATCGCGATCGTGCGGGCACGGGTTCCCGACCTCGGCTCCCAGGCCCTGGAAGCGATCTATGATCGGATCGACACCTCGCTCGCCGCCCTGGAGAGCCAAAACCCAGGATGGTCGTTTCGCCTCGCCGGGATGTCGGTGGTGTCGGCCCGCAACATCCGCCAGCTCGTTCGCGACCTCGGCTCGAGCCTGCTGCTCGAGGTGCTCGTGATCGGGGGAATCCTCGCCGTGGCGTTTCGTTCGCCGTTGGCCGGTCTCGTGAGCCTGCTGCCCAACGTGTTTCCCCTGGCGGTCATCGCCTCGTCGCTCGTGCTGACCGGAGGGTCGCTCAACCCGGCATCGGTGATCGTCTTCAACGTCTGCCTCGGTCTCGCCGTCGACGACACGGTGCATGTGCTGGCCGCTCTTTCGCGCCACCGACGCGAAGGGCTCTCCATGGCCAGCCGGATCCGTCGTGCCGTCACCGAAACCGGCAACGCCGTGATCATCGGTGGCACCGTCCTGACCGTCGGGTTCGCCACGGTCATGGCGAGCAGCGTGCCGTCACTGGCATCCTTCGGCGTGCTGGCCTGCGCCGCGGTGACGGCGGCCACGGTCGCCGAACTGGTCTTCCTGCCGGCGCTCCTCGTCGTCACCGACGGCATCGTCCGGCGGCACTGGCCGACCTTCCGCGACGGCGTCTTCGGCGACGACTAGCCGGCCGTTTCGGCGACGACGCGGGCGAGGGTTTCCACCGTGTGCACGATCTGTTCCTCGGTGTGCTCGCTCGTGATGAAGAACCGCACCCGTGCCGCCGCCTCTCGCACGGCCGGATACAGGATCGGGCGGGCGTTGATGCCTTCCTCCAGCAGCCGCTGCGACACCAGCATGGCACGCTGCGAACTGCCCAGGATCACCGGGATCACCGGCGTGTCACTGCTCTCGCCGGTGTCGAGGCCGATGTCATTGGCCAGTTTGAGGAAGAGGTCGGATCGCTCCCGCAGTCGGGCCAGCCGCCAGGGCTCGCGGCGGATCACACGGATCGCCTCCAAGGCGGCCGCAGCATTGGCCGGCGAGCAGGCCGTGGAGAACACGAACGACGGCGTGGTGTGACCGAGGTAGCGAATCAGGCGCTCGGGTCCGGCGAGATAGCCTCCCTGGGCTCCCAGCGCCTTGCTGATCGTGCCCATCCAGAGGTCACCCTCGCGGGCATCGACGCCGAAGAAGTCACAGATGCCACGCCCCTCCGGCCCCATCGTGCCGATCGAGTGAGCTTCGTCAACGTAGAGAATCGCGTCGTGCCGACGCTTCACCTCGAGGAACCTCGGCAGATCGGGATAATCCCCGTCCATGCTGTAGACGCCCTCGATCGCCACAACCACACGGCGATACTGCGAACGCAGATCCCGCAGAAGCCCGTCGAGCTGGCGATGGTCGTTGTGACGGAAGGATCGCTTTCCAGCCTTCGACAGCGCCGCCCCCTGCATGATGCTCATGTGCGCGAGCTCGTCATAGAGGATGAGGTCGCCCTCGCCGAAGAGGTGGCCGAGCACGGAGGCGTTGGTGCCGAAGCCGCAGGGAAACATCACCGCCCGTTCGGTGCCCACGAAGGCGGCCAGTTCGGCATCCAGGTCGTCGAGGATCGTCGAGTTGCCACCGACCATCCGGCTGGCTGATGCGCTGCAGCCGAAACGGTCGATCGCATCCTTGGCCGCGCGTTTCACGTCCGCGTGCCCGGCGAGCCCGAGGTAGTCGAAACTCGTGAATGAGATGGTGTCCTTGCCGCGAATGGTGGCGAGCCGTCCCTCCACCCGCTCATTCGCGAGCAGAAACGGACTCTCGAGCCCCGACGCCTCGAGCGCGGCAAACCGTTCCTCGAGGGCGAGGCACTCCGGCCAGGGGTGACGGTCGGCCCTTGCCGAATCCTCCTCGCGAACCACGCCCATCGTTGGCGTCCGCGACCCGACGGCAGATCGATCCACCGTCGTCCGATCCGCGGCATCGAACATGTGGCTCGCCACGCGATCGATCAGGTCGCCACACGTGCGAACCCCATCGAGCCATGCGGGATGAAACCGCATCTGGTACCGACCTTCGAGCCACGACACCGCGTCGAGAAACCGCTCCGCATCGATGCCGTAATCAGCCAGAACGGAGTCTTGGGTAAGCCGATGGCTCCGGTCCATCGGGATGACGTTGGCGACGGCTTCCATCACGATGCCTTCGATCACCCGTCGCTCGTGGGCATGCTGAGCTCCTCGCTTCACGCGGGCATCAGCGACGAACGTCGCTCCTGCTGACGACGATGCAGTCGTCTCCATCCACGAGATTTGACCAGCCATCGCAGGAGCCCTCCATGACAGAGTGACGAGTGCGGCCTTCCGCCGAACCCATGGAACTCACTATACGGCGACCACCCGGAAGCGATAGCCATCACACACCAACTTCGGCGTCCGTCCACTTCCGATCGGGCAAGATGGACGGATGGGGAAAAAACTAGGGGACCGGCCTCGAATCAGTCGGCCAGCAGTTTTCGAAGAACGAACGGAAGAATTCCGCCGGCCTTGAACTGATCGAGTTCGACGGGGGTATCGATCCGCACGAGGCAGGGGATCTCTTTGACCTCCCCCTTCGGTGACGTGGCCCGCACGACGACCGTCGATCGGGGAGCGAGATGGTCGAATGGGATATCAAACGTTTCCTCCCCGGTAAGGCCGAGGCTTTGCCACGACTCGGGAAGCACGAGCGGAAGCACACCCATGCCCACGAGGTTCGAGCGATGAATCCGCTCGAAGCTCGCCGCCAACACCGCCCGCACACCGAGCAGCATCGTGCCCTTCGCCGCCCAGTCTCGGGAACTGCCCGTGCCATATTCGGTGCCGGCAAGGACAACCAGCGGCGTGCCGGCAGAACGGTAGCGAACCGCCGCGTCGTAGACCGACATCACGTCCGATCCCGGCAGGAACCTGGTGACACCTCCCTCCGTGCCTGGCACGAGGAGGTTGCGAATGCGAATGTTGGCAAACGTGCCCCTGGTCATCACGCGGTCATTGCCACGACGGGCGCCGTAGCTGTTGAAGTCGGCAGGCGGCACGCCATGCTCCACCAGGAACGTGCCGGCCGGACTCGTCTTGGCGATGCTGCCGGCGGGGGAGATGTGGTCGGTCGTCACGCTGTCACCGAGGGCCAACAGAACCCGCGCCGCGTGGATGCTGGTCGGAGCCTTTGGCTCGCGCGACAGTTCGGCCAGGAATGGCGGCTCCTGGATGTAGGTGCTCGCGGCATCCCAGTCGTAGAGTTCGCCCGAACTGGTCGGCACCGCATTCCAACGAGCGTTCGACTCCCACACGTTGTCGTATCGCTTCTGGAACTGCGCCGGCACGACGCTCGCCTCAACCGTGGCCCGCACCTCGTCGGCCGTCGGCCAGACATCGCGGAGGAAAACGGCCGCACCATCCTTCCCGATGCCGAGCGGCTCCGTGGCGAGGTCGATGTCAGTGGTGCCCGCGATGGCATACGCCACGACGAGCGGCGGGCTCGCCAGCCAGTTGGCCTTCACGAGCGGATTCACCCGACCCTCGAAGTTGCGATTTCCGGAGAGCACCGCCGCCGCCACGAGATCCCCTTCCGTCACCGCTGCCGCCACGTGGTCGGGCAGCGGGCCGGAGTTGCCGATGCACGTGGTGCAGCCGTAGCCCACGGTTTCAAATCCGAGCGCGTCGAGATCCTGCTGCAGTCCCGACTTCTCCAGATAGTCGGTCACCACGCGGGATCCGGGAGCAAGACTCGTCTTCACCCATGGCTTGGTGGTGAGTCCTTTCGCGACGGCCTTTCGAGCGACCAGTCCGGCGGCCACCATGACGCTCGGATTGCTCGTGTTCGTGCAACTGGTGATGGCGGCGATCACGACGGCCCCGTGGCCGATCTCATCGGCTCCGCCTTCCGACCGCACGGTCGCGGTTCGAGCAAGCGAGGCCCCGTCGAGGGCAAAGCCGCGTTTGGTCGTCGGGGCGGTGAGCGACTCGGCAAACGCCTGCTTCACGGCGGTGAGCGGCACGCGGTCCTGGGGGCGCTTCGGCCCGGCGAGGCTTGGCACCACACTGCCAAGATCGAGCGACAGCCGCTTGGTGAACTCCGGGATGGGGGCCGATGCCGTTCGGAACATCCCCTGTTCCTTCATGTAGCGCTCGACCAGTTGAACCTGCCCAGAGGGCCGGCCGGTGAGACGAAGGTAGGCGAGCGTTTCATCGTCGATCGGGAAAAAGCCCATGGTGGCACCATATTCCGGCGCCATGTTGGCGATCGTCGCCCGATCGGCGAGCGACATGCCCGCGAGCCCCTCGCCGAAAAACTCGACGAACTTCCCGACCACACCTTCTTTCCGAAGAATCTCCGTGACCATGAGCACGAGATCGGTGGCCGTGGCACCGGTCGGCAGATGGCCCGTCAGTTCAAAGCCGACCACTTCCGGCAACAGCAGGGAAAGGGCCTGGCCAAGCATGACCGCCTCGGCCTCGATGCCGCCAACGCCCCAACCCACCACGCCGAGGCCGTTGATCATCGTGGTGTGGCTGTCGGTGCCGACGAGCGTGTCGGGAACAGCCACGGGCAGGGTGCGCTTGCCCCCCGATTCTCGCCGGTCGGGATCGCGGAGAAACACACAGCCGGCGAGATACTCGAGATTGACCTGATGCACGATGCCGATGGCGGGAGGCACCACGCGGAAGTTCTGGAAAGCCTGCTGCCCCCATCGGAGAAAGGCATACCGCTCGGCATTGCGACCAAACTCCACGTCGACGTTCTTGTCGAGGGCGTCGTGCGAGCCGAAGAAGTCGACCTGCACCGAATGGTCGATGACGAGATCGACGGGCACGAGCGGATTGATCTTCCGCGGATCCCCACCAAGTCGCTTCATCGCGGCCCGCATGGCCGCCAGGTCAACCACGCACGGCACACCCGTGAAATCCTGGAGCACCACGCGCGCGGGCTTGAACGGAATCTCCTGTTCGGCCGGCTTCGCGGCATTCCAGGACGCAAGGGCCCGGATGTCGGCCTCGGTCACTTCGTATCCGTCACAGGTGCGGAGCAGTGCCTCGAGGATCATGCGAAGCGAATACGGCAGCCGCGACGTGTTCGTCACGCCGGCGTCGTCGAGGGCGCGAAGGCGATAGAGCGTTGCCGGTCCGGAACCGGTCTCGAAGGTGGCGCGTGAGGAAAACGGGTCGGAGGCGGTGGAGGCCATGGGCTTTTGGTGGGGTCCGGCAGGGAGGGAAAACGTCGGCGGGAACGCCGTGGGCTCGTAGCGTATCCGAGGAGGGATACGCTGGAGAAGCGGCCGCTGCCACGACCGCCAAAGCGACCGGTCGCTGCCGCGACACCAGGTGTCCTGTGGCGTCCGAGCGGCCTTCTCAGGCGCGGCCCCCACGCCCGTCAACGGCTCTCACGGCTCGACATCCAGCTTTTTGCCGGAATAACCGGCATAACGTGCCGTCCCTGACGATTTCGTCGGCTTGCCTCGCCACGACGTCCGGCTTGGTTCAAAAAAGAATTCGACAGCCCGATGCTTGGTCGTGTATGCTTTGGGGCACGCAAGGACGTCCTGCGACACCCATACACAACGATTCTCTTCAGCGGCTGTTCCCCCCCCCAAGACCCACACTTCGATAGCCGCTTCCGGACCCGTGGTTTACGAACCACGGGTCCTTTTCTTTTCATGGATGGTGCGGTGACAACCTGGTCACCGATACCCGCGGGGACACAACGCCTCCCATCAACGAAAAAAACCTCGCCGGCAGCGTCCTGCCGACGAGGTCTCTCTCACTTGGCTTGAGTGGGGTGACGGTGGTCACCCCGTGCCATGGAGCCGGGCGATCAGCCCTGGCTCTTGGCC